>Ga0206102_1000004_pt1 | contig 279658 bp, 233 predicted proteins | sample 1B1Ametagenome_FD_148645 | JGI IMG/M metagenome (GOLD analysis project Ga0206102, IMG submission 148645) | Enriched microbial communities from leaf-cutter ant dump, University of Wisconsin, Madison, United States - 1B1A | ecosystem: Environmental > Terrestrial > Nest > Insects nest > Nest dump... | reverse complement strand
CGATATAAGAGTTGCCGTTCGTATCCTCGACCTTGCTTAACGCCCACGACAGCGTGGTCCCGCTGGTCTGAACCGCCCCGTCGTCCGAACCGTCGGTTTGATGCAAAGCGGATTGGTAGCCATAATACAGCGTGGCGCCGTCCGTTTCCGTCACTTCCCAATGCTCGCTGCTGGAGCCTCGGCCGACCATAGCTATTTGTCGATCGCTATCATGCTCGGTACGGTAGTTCGAAGGAGCTCCCAGCCCTGCCCCCGTTCGCACGGGAATCAGTTTTTCCCCAGCCAGCTTGAAATGATCGAGGACGCCCCCCGACACGGGAAAGTCGGCATCCCGTTCGATGTCCGGCAGCCCGGACAACTGCCAGCCGCGGCCCGGCAGCCCGTCCTGCAGACGCGAGTTATAATCCAGCGACAGATTCGGCTGCATGCCCTGCCGCCCCGCCGGGATGTCCAGCGGAATGTGATATGTATAGCTGCCGTCCGGGTTCGCCCCGCCGCTGCCGGCGGCGGAATCCGGCTGGATGCCGCCTCCGCCGGACAAGCCCCCGGCTCCTCCTCCCCCCGCTGCGCCAGCCGTCAGCGGCGCCGCGACCGCCAGCGACGAGAGAAGGGACATCACCAGCATCACCTTCATCAGAATGGTCCATCGTTGCTTCATTTTTCATTTTCCTCCTTAGCTATCAATTGCATCTGCTCTGCTGGATTTGCCACGCTTGTGCGTAACCCCAGCGAACGAATCCCCCCCCTATACTTCCTGTTTGCAGGACAGATGTCTTTCATTATGCTTGATATCCAAAGGATGGAAAATAAACAAAATTGACTTTTTTATGTATAAAATATTGACTTTTCCCACAAAACTCTACTCACCGTATTTAGCATGCGATCCTCCGGCAGCTTGAGCTTCTTTATTGTCCGCGTTTTGTTTATACTGGACAGTTCGGTCGTCCTCTGGATCAGAATGAAGCAGTGCCCGGCCGGGAATCGCCATTGTCGTTCTGTCGTTTCGTATGATACAGTATACAAAATAAGCAGATAAGGAGACCGCTCATGAGCGCACTTCATGCATTTGTACAAGGCTTTCTGTTTTCGCTCTCGCTATGCTTCGATCTCGGTCTTGTCAATGTCGCCCTGATGCGCCGCGGCATGGAACGCGGCTTTGGGGCGGCCTTTATGCTGGGCTTCGGCTCCTGCTTTGGCGATTTATTTTATTTGTCGCTGGCTTTACTTGGCGTCAGCGCCATCTTTGAGCTGACCGGGGTCAAGTGGGTGCTGTGGCTGGCGGGCTCTGGATTTTTGCTGTATTTGGCGTGGAATATGCTTCGCAGCTTGCGCGGCTCGCATAAACCAGCCGCTGCCGATGCGGCCGTGGAAACAATCGCTGCGCGCAAGGCTGATGCGCCGCCGCCCGATGCCAATGCGGTTGCGATGGCGCCAACCACGCAAGCCGCAGCAACTGCCGGCGTTCCCGGACAGCCGACGTCCAGCACGGCGGCAAAGCCGCGCCAGCGCTATGGCCGCGATTGTGCCGCCGGCGTCGGTCTGGCGCTTTCGTCGCCGAGCGCGGTCGCCTGGTTTGCGCTCGTCGCCGGGCCGATGCTCGGCCAGATGCAGGTCGGCCCCGCGGAATTGGTCAGCTTCATATCCGGCTTCTTCATCGCCGGACTGCTCTGGTCGCTGGCCATGGCCGCTGTCAGCAGCTTGTCCGGCGCCATGCTCGGCGCAAAGGCTGCGCGCATTCTGGCGCTGTTGTCCGCGCTGCTGTTCATTTACTTCGCCGTCCGCATCTTCCTGCACGGACTGGCGGAGCTGACGGGCTATCGGCTTTGGCCGCAATAGCCCAAGGGGCTGCTCCTCCGCCATTCGATATGGCGTGGAACAGCCCCTTTCTCTGCCTCGGCAGCTTTGTCATCGTATGACCCCGTCCTGTCTTGCCAAGCCAACCAACCCAATCCCGATTCCTCCCTCTACCCGTTGCGATCCGCGTAAACGGCCATCGCATCGCGCATAAACCGGGCCAAACCTTCGCCGAACTGGTCGATGTTGCGCGTAAACCGCTCGTCGTCGACGTACATTTGGCCAAGACCGCGAAACGCCTCCAGCGAGTAGTTGCCCATCCGGTTCAGAAAGTCGAACCATTCCTGGATCGTCGCCTGCGCCTCGGCCGACTCCGGCGAACCGCCGCGCAGCTCGGCCAGCTTGAAGTAGATGGCGTTCATCTCCTGCCCCAGCTGATTTTGCTGCTCCTTGGACAATCGGCCGATTTTCGCCTGCGATTCGTCGACGGCCTTGTCGCCCCAACGCTCGCGCGCCTCTTGTTCATAAGGATTGTTGCTGAAATCGAAACCTTTGAATTTTTCCTGATTGGTCATGTGAATATCCCCTTTCCAATGTTGCAGCGTTTTATCGATCGTCTCGATCATGCTCTCGATGCGTTTGCGTTTGTCGACAAGCATTCTGCGGTGCATCGCCAGCGCTTCCTCGCGGTCAAACGAAGGGCTCGCGAGAATATCCTTGATTTGCCCAAGCGGAAAGCCCAGTTCCCGAAAAAACAAAATTTGCTGCAGCGTCTCCAAATTGGCGTCCGAATACAACCGATAGCCGGCTTCCGTCGTCTGATTGGGCACCAAAAGTCCAATTTCATCGTAATGATGCAGCGTGCGCACGCTGATGCCGACAAGATCGGCCACTTCCCTGACTTTCATGAAAATGAGGTCGACCTCCTTTCACTAGTTACTATAGAGTATCACGCAACGTGAGAGTCAACGCCAATTTTACCGACAGGCCGCCCAAAAAATCAGTCTCCAGCCCGAGACGATTCCGGCCCTGGGGCAGGGAGACGACCTGCCTCGCCCATGATAAGCTGGAAGTAATTCAAAAACAGATCAAAGGAGCGAGTACATTGAACGTAAACCGCAGCGCTTTTCTCGGGCCGATTCTCATTTTGCTGGGGGTTTTCATGCTGCTCAAGGGCCAGCCGGTGTTCCATACCGGCAGCATTTTCGCTTACTTCTGGCCGTCGTTGTTCGTCCTGCCGCTGGGCGTGTTTTTCCACTGGCTGTATTTCTTCATCCTCCAGCGCCGCGGCGCCGGCGTGCTGGTTCCCGGGGGCATCTTGTTCACCGCCGGCATCGTCTGTCAGCTCTCCATGCTGTTCAACAGCTGGCATCTCTTGTGGCCGGGTTTCATTCTTTCCGTCGCGGTTGGCTTGTTCGAGCTGTATTGGTTCGGCGGGCGCAACAAATGGCTGCTGATTCCGATCAATATTTTGGCTGCGCTGTCCGTTGTCTTTTTCGCCGTCTTTTCCGTCGGTTACCTGCTGGGCAGCTTGTTCGGCGGCCAGCCGGTGCTGGCGATCCTGCTGATTGCCGTGGGCGCGCTTGTCCTGTTCATGCGCAAAAAAACAGTATACTAAAGCTCGTTCGACCCATTGCAAAAAAAAAGGGCTGTCCGAAAAGTCCAATAACCAATGAGTCAGTCCTAAATAATGTGAAAAGATGCCTCCAAAACCACTATAGAAGTGGGGCTGGGAGCATCTTTTTCATCTTATAGGGGTGCTTAGCGGGGACTCCGAAACCATTAAACTACTTTCTGGACAGTCCCTTTGCGTTTATGGCGCGAGTCTGACAGCCGCCATGCGGCAGGCCCTGCGCGCGGGAGTCGCGCTGCGGGCAATCCGGCCCGCCGGCCGCTGCCCGCGCCTATTCGCGGAAAATTTGCATCCAATGAGCGGCGTCGGCCATCCGGGCAAAGCCAAATTTGGCATACAGCCCCTCGGCGTCTTCCGTAACGAGCACGAAACGACGCAAGCCCTGCAGCAGCGGGTGGGCGACGATATGCGCCAGCAGTTGCTTGGACAGCCCCCGGCCGCGGCGTTCGGCGACGATAAACACGTCGGTCAAATAAGCGAATGTAGCGCAATCGGAGATGACCCGCGCGAAGCCGATCTGCCGCTCGTTTTCATAGACCCCGAAGACCAGCGCCGAGTGGCGCACCGCGCGCCGGAACGCCTCCAGCGTCAGCGACTTGGCCCAATACATCTGCCCATGCATATAAGCGTAAACAAACTCCTCGTCAACGCGCTCCCGATCGCTGGAAATAACGATTGCCCCACCGGCGTCACGATTTTCCGCCCGATTTCCCGTCTGATGGTTCGTCCCATTGTCCGTCATCCTGTATCCATCCTCCATCTTCCACTATGATGACTTGTTCGCTCACCCCGGCCTCCGCCAACGCGGCCGTCAGCTGCGCCCGCGTCTCGACGCAATGGTTGATCGCGTCGAGATGCACCGCCGCGACGCGCGTACGCGGCGCGCTGCGGCAGACGCTGACGATGTCGGCAGCGTCCATCGTGATCGGGTCGCCCGCGAGAAAGCGCGCCCCGCCGGCATTGACGACGGCCAGTTGCGGACCGAACGCTTCCAGCGTCCGCCGCACGTCGTCGCCCCACACCGTGTCGCCCGCGATATACACGGTTGGCTCACCCGGCGTCTGCAGCACGAAGCCGGACACCGGGCCCATCCGCAGCGCCAGCTCGCCGCGGCCATGCCGGCCCCCCGTCCTCGTCAGCGTGACGCCGCGAAACTCCAGCGATGAAGCGACGGGCTTCACCGCAACAAAACCTTGCGCCGCCAGCTTCGCTGCGTCGCCCGGCTGGCACACCAGCGGCACATCCCGCGGCAACGCCGCGGCTGCGGCGGCGTCCCAATGATCGGCATGCAGGTGTGTGACCAGCAGGACGTCCGGCGTCAACAGACGCTCCGGCAAGCTGGCCGGCAGCGGCGCCAGCGGGTTGCGCCGGGGCCCCGGCGTATCGGGAATCGGCGGCGCATTCCCCGCGTCCCCCAACATCGGGTCGATCAACAGCGACATCCCGCCGTATTCCAGCCATAACGTCGCATGGCGAATCAATTGCAGCTTCATTTTTCAACAGCCCCTTCCCGGCAGTTTCCAAGTTCTGCTACAATAATAAACGAACGTTCTCCGCGGCGATACAACCTCGTGAAACGAAATCCCCGCCGCGAATTTCACGGTGAAAGGAGCTGCGCTGCGATGACCTTGACGACGATCGACGAGACGGATTTGCGCATTTTGAACATGCTGCTGGACAACTCCGCGCTCGCCCACAAGGAAATCGGCGCGCTCGTGCATTTGACCGGGCAGGCTGTCGGCGCACGCATCCGCAAGCTGCAGGAACTGGGCGTTATCGAAGGTTATACCCTGCGCTGGAACCCGGACAAGCTTGGCTTGACCGTACATGCGCTGGTTACCGTGTTCATGAAATCGGGCGCGGCCCATTCCGCCTTTCAGGCGTTCGCCTTGCGCCGCAGCGAAATTCTCGAAGCGCACCGCATCGGCGGCGAGGGCTGCTACTGGTTGCGCGTCCGCGTCGACTCGCAAGCGGCGCTGAACGCTTTGTTGGATGAGCTTTTGCATTACGGCAACTACAAGATCAGCCTGTCGATCGGCAGGATCAAATAAAACCGGAACCGGCAGATTCGTTCTCCACTCCTGCCCTTTACGGCCACGAAAGGATGTATTCATTTATGAAGCCTACCCGTTTGTCCATCAGCCAAATCCAGCAAATTTCCGTCCCTGTCCGCAATCTGGACCGGGCTGTCTCCTTTTACCGCGACGTGCTGGAGCTGGAGCTGCGCTTTCAGGTTCCCGGCATGGCTTTTTTCGACTGTCAAGGCATCACCTTGATGCTGAGCGTACCGGAAAATCCGCAATTCGACCCTCCCGGCTCAACGATTTATTTCCGGGTCGAAACGATTCAGGAAGCGTATGAAACCTTGCTGGAACGCGGCGTCGAAACGGTTGGCAAACCGCACAAAATCGCGGAAATGAACGGTGTACAGACGTGGATGACGTTTTTCAAAGACACCGAAGCCAATCTGCACGCCTTAACCAGCGAAGTGCCGGCAAGCAAATAATCAGGCAATCCAGACGCAAACAAACAGGCAGCGCGAGCGTACAACCTCCCGTGCTGCCTGTTTATTCATGTTGCGCTCATCTAGAAAGTTGGGAGCGACGCAACGGTCGTTCAAACTTCAAGCCGATCTCCCGGCTTGCCGTACTGCGCCGGGAACTGCTCCCACCAGCGCGTCCCTGGCCTAATACCCGCTTAACGTCACCTTGTTTTTGCCGCTGTTTTTGGACGCATACAACGCCGCATCGGCATCCTGATACAGCTCCTCGAACGTGTTGCCGCCCGGGCCCATCGGCGCGGCGCCGATGCTTGCCGTCACCGCCACCCGCTGCCGCTCGTCAAGAGCGAAGCTGCGCTCCGTAAGCTGCGCCAGAAACCGCCAGGCCTCGCGCATGCTCTCCTCGGCATTCAGCCCGGTTAGCAGCACGGCGAATTCCTCGCCGCCGATCCGCCCGATAACGGCTTTGCCGCCATAGGCCGCCCTCAGCCGCCCGGCGAACTCCGCCAGCACGCGATCGCCCGCCGCATGGCCGTAGCTGTCGTTGATCGCCTTGAAATCATCGATATCGATCAACAGCAGCACGGCGGCCGAACTGATTTTTTTCAACCGTTCCCGCACCTTGCGCAAAAAATACCGGCGATTGTGCAACCCTGTCAGCTCGTCAACCGCTGCTTGCTGCATCAGCTCGCGCTCATAGCGCTTCTTGTCGCTAATATCGGAGAACATCAGCAGCATGGCGCTTTGCCTATTCTCCTTGCGACCGACCGGCGTTAACGCAACGCTGTAGCAGATGTCGCCTGGCAGCTCGATCTCCAGCGTCGTTTCCCCGCGCCTGCGGTATGCCGCCGCCAGTTCCAGCTTCCCTTTCAGGTAGCGATGAATTGGCTGGCCCAGCGCCGCTGGACCGCCAGCCGGCTCCGCGGGGGCCGTTGCGCTTTCCGGCTCGCCGCTTAATACCGCCAGCATCCGCTCGGCAGCCGCATTCAAATCGACGATCGTATCGAACGGGTCGGTCAGCACAATGCCGTCCTTCATGCTCTGAAACATTTTATCCTTGGCGATCGGCCACACCGACATCAACTGATGCCGGAACAAAGCGTAATACATAATCAATCCCGATGGCACAAAACTCAGCGCTGTCGCGCCCAAAATCCGCACCGGCAGCACCGGCAGCAAAAAGATCGGCGCAATCGCCACCAGCAGCCCGCTTAGGAGCCACACATAACGCTTATAGTAATGGCGCGGCGCATTGCGCAAATTCACCGCCAGCACAAAAATCGCAAATACGCAAAACATCTGGTTGTACACGATAAAAATCATATTCAACAGCGTAGGCTGAACGCGAATTTCGCTCAATTGCCACATCGTTGTCAATCCGACGCTGCTGCGCATCCAATGGTGCAGCGGATCGGTGAAAATCAGCAGCACATAGGCGAACATCGGGATCGATAGCAGCGCCAACTGCCGGCGCATGCGCTCCGGCGATTTGCCGATGAAATCCATCACCGTCGCATACGTAAACAACGCGCAAAAAAACAGCGGCCCCTGCTGCACATTGCGCCACCAGAGCTTCCACGCGAACGATGCCGCCAGCAGCTCGAACACCGTCGCCAGCATCACCAGCGAAGCCAGCAGCGAGATGATCCAAAAATACCGCCGCCCCGGCGTAAGCCGGTAACGGTACGAATATCCGCACAAAAACAAGCCCAATGCTGCGCCGATCAACATGTAAAACGGATAGCCCTGCATCCACTGCATACGCTCTGCCCCTGCTTTTCGAAAATTGTAGTAGTTTCATTATAGCGGTTTTTGCCGGGAGGCCAACTGTTTTTTTGCCATTTTTGGAAAAACGGACAACCCGCGCAGCAGCTCGACCACGCGAAGGGCGCGAGTTGCAAAACGCGGCGCGCTTGTTTATGGTAGTTAACAAACGCTGAATATTCCGAATCGACAAGCTCGTTCGATTCGGCAAGGAGGTCCCATCATGACTCATTCCGTCTCCGGCCAGCCGTCCGGCGCGCCGCGCCCGAACGCCGTGCCGATTTCCGTGCTTGATCTCGCGCCCGTTATCGCCGGCGGCACGCCAGCCGACGCCTTCCGCCGCAGCCTCGATCTGGCCCAACACGCCGAGCAGTGGGGCTATCGCCGCTACTGGCTGGCCGAGCACCACGGCATGCCCGGCGTCGCCAGCTCGGCGACCTCGCTCGTCATCGGCCACATCGCGGCCGGCACGAAGACGATCCGCGTCGGCTCCGGCGGCATCATGCTGCCGAATCACGCGCCGCTGGCGATCGCCGAGCAATTCGGCACGCTTGAGTCGCTGCACCCCGGGCGCATCGATCTCGGACTCGGCCGCGCGCCCGGCTCGGACCACGCCGCCACCCGCGCCTTGCGCCGCGGCCTCGGCAGCGACGGGCACGACTTCCCCGAGCTGCTCAGCGAGCTGCGCGGCTATCTCGACCCGGCGCTCGGTACCGCGATGCCAGGGGTGCGGGCCGTGCCCGGCGAAGGGTTGAGCATCCCGATCTGGCTGCTCGGCTCCAGCGGCTTCAGCGCTCAGCTCGCCGGCCAGCTTGGGCTGCCTTTTGCCTTCGCCAGCCATTTCGCCCCCGACTACCTGCTGCAGGCGCTGGAGTTGTACCGCAGCAGCTTCCGCCCTTCGGCCGCGCTCGACAAGCCTTACGCCATGGTCGGGGTCAACATCGTCGCCGCAGCTGCGAACGAAGAAGCGCAGCGGCTCGCCACATCGCAGCAGCAGCAGTTCCTGAACATCATCCGCGGCCGCCCGGGGCTGCTGAATGCGCCCGTCGACAACATGGATGAGGTGTGGACGCCGCAGGAGCAGATGATCGTACAGCGTCAACTGCGCTTCTCCGTCGTCGGCGACGCCGCAGCCGTACGCTCGCGCCTGGCCGAGCTGCAGGAGCTGACCGGCGCGGACGAATGGATCGTCGCCGGGCAAATCTACGATCACAAAGCGCGCCTTAACTCGTATCGCATCGTCGCCGCGGCGCTGGGTCAATCCGCGGCGGAATCCGGCGCGTTGTAGGCGCGCTGCCGGCCTGAACGGCGCAGGCCGCCGTGTACTGGCGCGCGGTGTCTACCGCACAACGGCGGTCAGGCCCGACACGCGGCTCGCCGCACAACGGCGATCAGGCCCGACACGCGGCTCCCGCCGCAGCGGCGGCAACTGCCCGCCCACGCCCCGCGCCACCGTCGTCGCGCTCTGGCCGCGTTACGCACGCTGGCCGTTATGCTGATCGCCGCCTCACGCGGGCCGTTACCGCCGCGGCGGCTGATCGCCGCCCCGCGCGCAGTTCCCGGCGCACAGCACCTGCCTGCGCCCGCACGACCCATGCGCAAAAAAAGCTTCCGACGCCTCCCTTGCGGGCGAAACTCGGAAGCTTTTACTGCGTCAGGGCCGGCTCTGCCGCGGCCGTTCGCGCTACGCTTGCACATTGACGTCGAGATCGATTTCCTCGGGCAGCAGCTTCGACGCGCTGGGCACATGCCGCGGCTTGTAGTTGACCACATCCGAGGAAAACAACGTGATGACCATCTGCCCGGGCAGCGCCGCAGCCCGAATCAGAATCGGCTGATTGTACCGGTTGGCAAAGCGGAAATCCGGCCCGCCCCAATTCACCGTCGCATCGCGCCCCTCCGGCACATAGGGCACGCGGCGGCTGTGCGAATAACGCTCCACAATTTCCAGCCCCGCGCGGTCGGCGGCGTTAAATAACGTCGAGGAAATTTGGCAAATCCCGCCGCCGATCCCTTCGGAGAACTCGCCGCGCACGATAACCGGCGCCCGCCTGTACCCTTTGCCGACCGTGCGCATGCCGACAACCCGGTTAAACGAAAACGTCTCCCCCGGCATCACAACATAATTGTTGATCGCTTTGGCCGCCAGCGTAATATTGTGAAAACGATTCGCATTGTTTGCATTGAAATACGTGACGTAATAGCCGATCTGCCGCACGCGGATATGCGCCAGCAGCTCGCTGTCGACATTGGCGTACACCGCCAGCCGCGGCACTTCCAGCGCCGCCCCGTCCTGCGCGTAATAACGCTCGTAAAACCGCGTCACGAACGCCTGACTGTCCAGCCGCCAGCCGGTGCGCTCGGGCACGATGCGCCCGCTGTCGTCAATCGTGGCGTTGACCGGCTTTTGGTACACTTTTTTCCCCACCTCGCCGGCCAGCCGCTGCACCTTGTCGTCGTCGATCAAGGGCGCGCCAAGCAGCGCATCCGCATAATCGGCCCGCTTGACGGCGGCAACGCCCGCACCGTTATGTTGTATCGCAAATCCATCCGCTCCCGCGTCCTGCGGCAGCAGCAATAACATTCCAAGCATCCAGCCGTATCCCACGTTTGGCGCACCTCCCCCTCTATTGTGAGCAGATAGCGGCAAAACATGCATCACGTCCGGTACACGGCGTTATCACCATGGCTGCGGCCCGGGGATTGCGGTCGCTCCAACCGCCAACAGCAGTGGCCCGCTTGTGCCCCTCCCGGTACTTACAAAAACACCACGGCGATGATCAAGCGCTTGAGCGAAGCTGGAATCCGGCTTTTTTTCATAACGAGTCCCACCTTTCCTGTGTGCATCTTTGTTTCCCCAGGGCAACTTTTAGTCCGGCAAAAAGGGTTCCCCTGCTTGCATGATATGCAGCGGCTCGCCGGGGGGTGACGCCAGCGCCCCATTGCCGCCGCGCCAACGAGCGCCGATCGGCGCCGGGCATTCTCCTCCATGCATCCAGTCCAGCCGCACAAAAAAATCCCGCAAACCGCAAAATCGCTTGTCGCCAAGCTGATCTTGCAGCCGCAGGATGTGTGTCCGCTTATTTGGCTGTGCCGCTGCCGGCCGCCGCTTTGGTCAAAATGCCGTCGTTGGCCGCGTCGTAAGCCGCAAAAATTTTGGCTGCAACCGGCGAAGCGCCGTAGCGGCCGAAACCGCCCTCCGGCACGACGACCGCGACCGCCAGCTTCGGATTGTTGGCCGGGGCGAAGGCGATGAACACCGCGTTGTCGACGCGGCCGCCGGCGACGTCCTGCGTGGATGTACCGGTTTTGCGGGCCACGGGGTAAGGCAACGCGTCGATGCCCTCGGCGCCGCTGGTCATCCCGGCGATCACCGCGTTCCAGTCCTGATTGTCGAACTTCGTTTCCTCGATCATCTCCGGCTGGAACGTCTGGAGCACCTCGCCTTCGTAGCTCGTAATTTTCTCAACGAACTGCGGCTTCATCCGCTTGCCGCGGCTGGCCAGCGTGGCGGCGTATTGCGCAAGCTGGAGCGTTGTATTTTTTTCGTTCTGGCCCCAGGACGCATACACCATCGCCGACTGATAGCTGTCCTTTTGCGCGTTTTTGATAAAATCGTTGGAGCCGGCGTATTCGAGCGGCAGACCGCTGCCCGTTTTGACCCCAAGCCCGAACTTGCCGACATATTCAGCCCATTTGGCCGTCACCTTCGGGTCCTCGCCGCCGAATTTGTTATAGAACGGAATGCCAACCTTGGCCGACATGAACGTGTTCGACGAAACGGCAATCGCCGAGGTCGGGTTGAGCAAGCCGTAGGCGTGGCGGTCGGAGTTCGTGATCGTGCTTTTCGAGCGCCCGAACGAAAACTCCCCGGTATCGTTATACGTATCGTAACGCGTGAACAGCTTCTCATTCAGCCCGATTATCACCGACAGCGGCTTGATCGTCGAGCCCATAAACACGATGGAGGACGGATGCTTTGGCCGCTCCTTGTCCGTGTATTTCGGATACGCCGTCGTAATCGTGCCATTTGGCACATAGGGCATAATTTCCTCATAGTCCGCTTGCAAAATCCCCCCCGTCCACAGGTTCGAATCATAGTCGGGATAGCTGGCCATCGTCACGACTTTGCCGGTATCGACCTCCATCGCCACGGCGTAACCCGATTTGGCGTTGACGCCATATTTGGCATACGGATCGTTGCGCACGGCATCGGAATGCAGCCAGTCGAGCTGGTCCTTGATCGCTTTTTCCGTCGTCTGCTGCACGTCCTTGTTGATCGTCAAAAACAGATTGTTGCCCTTCGTCGGAGCCGTAATCGTCGCCCGGCCGATAATTTTCATCGCCGCGTTGACAGGGTACGTTTTGTAGCCGTTTTTGCCGCGCAGCTCGTCCTGATACATCCGCTCGATGCCATCGAAGCCGACGTATTCCGAATCGAGATATTCCTTGCTGTTCGGATTATCCTCATAGATGTCCTGGGCGTTTTTCGTCGAATAGGATTTCAAATAACCGATCAACTGCGTGGCGATCGTCGTATTGTCGTCTTCTTTTTCATACGTGCGAATGCTTTCCTCCGTAACCTCCAGCCATTTGAACTCGTCGCGATGCTCAAGCAAATAAGCCATTTCCTCCTTGGACAAGTCGGACTTGATTTTGCGGGGAACGGAATAATAGCTGGGGTCTTTGACCGGCTTTTTATCGATATCATAACCAAGGTCCATCGCCAGCACAATGTCGGCGGGGGTCAGCTTTTTGCCGTCGGGTTTGCCGAATCTCTGAAACACGTCATACAGCTTGTAAGCCAGCGAAATGACCGCGTCCTTATCCTGCTGCCCAGGCTCGATGCGAAAAAACAGCGATTGCACCGGCACCGTATACGCCAGCGGCACACCGTTGGCATCGTAAATATTGCCGCGGATCGGCGCGATTTTCGTCTCGCGGTTGGTCGTCGTGTTCTCCTGCTCGGCATATTCCTTGCCATGCACAAACTGCAAAATCGCCAGCCGCACGATCAAGACGGAAAACAGCAAAAACGTCACGAAAAAAAACAGGTTGATCCGAATCGAAAAGTGACGCCGCCGGTGCAGCTCATGCTTTTGCGGATCGTCCATGATCGAGGATTTCATCGCGGTTCAAGTCCTTTCTTTCCAAATGGCGGCTTGGCTGCCAGCAGCTCCATAAGCGAGCGGATGCCCGGTCCGGTGTGACGGTCGTAACGGAGAATGCGCACCGCATCGATCCCGATCTGGTTCGGCGCCCAGACATCGTTTGTCACATGATCCCCGACGTACAGCACTTCGTCCGGCGCAAGATCGGCCCGCTCCAGCGCCAGGCGGAAAATCGCCGGGTCCGGCTTCTCCAGCCCGACCTCCGTCGAAACGATCACCGGATCAAACCAATCCAGCACGCCCTGGTCGGCCAGCACCGCCCGCAGCGTCGGAGCGAAATTGCTGACGATCCCCAGCCGTACGCCCAGTTCGCGCACGCGCGTCAAACTCTCCTTCACATCGTCAAACAACCGGTACTGCTCAGGGGCCGTATACATATCGTACAGCTCGCTGCAGCACGCCAACAGTTGCTCCTCCGCCCACGCCTCGCGCGCGCCCAAATGTTCCAGCACATACCGGTAAAACGCGACCCAAAACGCCCGGTCCGATTCAGGCGTACACCCAAGCTGCGCCGGATCATGCGGCTTGTCGTCATAAAACAGACGAAACGCCTGGCCCAACAGTTCACCGATCCGCGCCGCGTCGCACTCCAACCCACGCTCGGCCAAATAACGCTGCAAAATCAGCCGCGCATCCGGCACCGTCAGCAAGGTATCGCTGGCATCAAGATACAACATTTTATATTCATGCAACGGTTTGCGCATAGGTACTCCTTGCAGGTTGTATAAACGTAGAATTCCAACCTACAGTGTACCACATTTGGCGAGGGAATAGTAAGCGCGGGGGGTGGCGGCGCAAGCATCCCGACCGTGCAATAGTCAGAACTGTTGCTCCATGCCAGTTTGATGTATTTTTTATCATACAAAAAGATATGTATTTAACTTAACAAAGAGGGTCGTGAAGGAATGATCCAAAAAATAATAATCCCTTCCACAATGGAATACAAATCCCGATGGGAATAATTCGGAAAACGATCCATGTTCGACAAAATCGAATCTTTGGGAGGGTGAATGTGATACGGCTCGGTTGCAGTCTGATATCGCCGATCCCGTTCGTGAGGCTCACTGTGGTACTGCGCTCTCAGTCGACCGCCAGGGTCTACCCAATCGTAATAATATTTATCGATAACGCCGGACTTATTCGTATACTCCGTAACATAAAGCTTGGAGCCGTCAATGAAGGTGATCGTGGCTCTTTGCGCATATATGCTTGAAGGGATTCCCGAACGATCGGTATGCCGCATTTCTCCCAGGAGCCCGTGGCCCAGGTCCCGGCCAATGCGTTGGAGGTTGCTTTTGGGACTACCGTTCACCGGCAATCTCCTGCATGACATAACGCCACTCTGCAGCGTCTCTGGACCAAGTCCAGTCGCTTGACGATTCCGGGTCCCCCAGCCGTGCCGCCGTTTCATGATATTTGCCACCGTATTTTTCTTCAAAAGCCAGCATCGTCTTAACCAGTGCCGCGATTCGCTCCACTTCGTCGTAAGGGGGCTCTACAACTTGCTGTCTTTCCCGCTCTTGGACAATTTCGCGAATCATCGTCGGCTTCCCGTTTGGAGATTTATAAATGGCAATATCGGGAATTCGGGCTTGCTTAAACGACGGTTTCTCATCCATCCCTTGATATGAAATACGCCGTTCCCGCAGCCAATTATGAATGGTTGTCGTAGAAACGCCGAAGTAGGTGCCGATTTGCCCTGTCGTGTAGTAAAGAGGCTGTTCGAATTCCGTTGCATAACGAAACGCCAGATCAAGAAGTTCTTGCATGTCTTTCGCAAGGTCGTTGGAAAATTCTCTATTGTTCCTGCTATTGGAAACGAGTTCCGTGAAACGCTGCTCCAGCGGCTCGGGCGTTCCGATTCTGCGCAACAAATGATAAATAAATTTAAAAGCGGCTAATCCATAACGCGGATTGTCCTGCACATCTCGAAAAATTTCTTCCTCAACGAGCTTGCGTTCCTCATTCGTTATCATCGTCATCATCACCTCCACCCCCAAATTATAACAGAACATCTCACAAAAAACTACAATCAAACTAAAATAAAATGAAAACCAATCTAAAAGTTATGCCTTGGTTGAAAAGGAAAAGAGCCCGCCCGCTCAACGGATTCCTGCTTCCAACACCGCGTAAAAAAATACCCCGCCAGCCCATAAGCTGACGGGATATCGTTGCCGCCTTATCCTTCGGAGGAGGCGGCGCCGGCGCCCCCGGCCGTCCCTGCGGACGCCGGCCGGGCCGCCGCAGCGGGCGCGCCAGCCGCAGGCCCGCGCGCCGCGCCCGCCTCCGCTGCTGCGCGCAGGCGCAGCGCAAACCCGAGCGCGGCCACCAGCAGGCCGGCCGCGCCAAGCAGCGCCACCCGATAGGCCACGGGGGCGTAAACCCCGTCGGCGCCGCCGCCGCCGACGGCCCCCAGCAGGCTGGCCAGCAGCGCCAGCCCCAAAGCTCCACCGAGCCGGTTCTGCACGGTGTACAGCGTCGTCGCGCGCCCCATCGCGGGCGGCGGCAGCTCGGCGAAAGCGGCCAGTTGCACCGCGCCGACCGCATGGCCGAGCAGCAGCCCGACGCCGAACAACAGCGCGCGCAGCGCCCACGGGCTGACGGCCGGATCGATCAGGCCCAGCGCCGTGAAAATCACGGCCGTGCCGGCCAGCGCCCACGCGATCAGATTCCGCGGGCCAAGCCGCTTGTAGCTGCGCGGCATCAGCTGCGAGGCCGCCATCAGGCCAAGCGCCTCGGGGAACGTGATCAGCCCCGCTTCCAGAGCGGATGCGTGCATCACATCCTGATACATCAGCGGGAACACATAAAGCAAGCCGAGCAGACCGGCTGCCGCCAGCGCCGCCACGATGCCGGAGGTGCGGTACGAACCGACAGCCAGCAGCCGCAGGTCCAGCAGCGGCTTTGGCACGCGCAGCGCATGGACGACCAGCGCGGCGAGCAGCAGCGCGCCGCACGCACCGGCTGCCGCCGTCAGCGGCGAACTCCAGCCGTACGCGCCGCCCTCATGGAGAGCATACACGAGCAAAGCGAATCCTGGCGCAGCCAGCAGCAGTCCGCGCACATCCAGCCGGCCGGCGTCCGGCTCGCGATGCTCGCGCACGAACAGCCCGCATAACAGCAGCGCAGCCACGCCAAGCGGCACATTGATGTAGAACCCCCAGCGCCACGACAATTCGCTCGTAAACAGCCCGCCGATAATCGGGCCAAGCGCTGGAGCGAGCGCAATCGGCAGCACCAGATAACGCGAAAGCGCGGCCCGCTCCTGCGGCGGGAACGTGCGGAACAACATCGCCATCCCCGTCGGCGTCATCAGCCCCCCGCCCGCTCCCTGCAGCACGCGAAACCAAGTCAGCGACGTCAAGCTGCCGGCAAGCCCGCACAACGCGGACGCGCCGGTGAACAACAGGAGCGCCAGCGCAAAAATCCGCTTGCTGCCAAAACGGTCGCCCAGCCAGCCGGACACCGGCAGCAGCACGGACAAGCTGAGCAGGTAGCCGACATTGACCACGCTGGCCGCCGACGGCGTCACCTGCATCTCCCCGCTGATCGTGCGCAGCGCCACATTGACGATCGTCGCATCCATCGCCGCCATGAACATCGCGATCACGTAGACGATGGGCACGATTTTTTTCGGACTCAGCCCTTCGCTCATGGACGTTGGCCCACAGCCGCTCCAGCCGCCGCTTCCGCGCCCTCCCCGGCACGCCCAAATCTTGCCGGACGCAAGCTCGGCCAGCTTTCGCTGACAAAATCCAGACAGCTTTGGCGCTGATCCGGGCCAAACGCCACGGCCCATCCTGCTGGCACCGGAGCAAACGTCGGCCAGAGCGAATGCTGGCCCTCCGCGTTTTTCAGCACCGTATATAAGCTTTCGTCGTTTTCAAATGGATTGGTCATCGCACAAAACTCCCTTCTTTCGCTTGTTTGTTGACACTGCTGCCCAGCTCATGCAGCTTCGCCGCAAGCACCCGGCCGATTTCCGCAAGCGGCTCCGGCTGGCACAAATCCTTATGCCGGCAGGCGATATCCAACTGCTCGATCTGCCCGTCGATGTACGGCAGCCACGTATCCGGCGCAATCGGCGCAAACCAGTCGGGAATGATCGTCGAATGGAAAAACAGCAAATCTCCCCGGTACTGGCCCGGTACATAACGGCTTAACAGCCGCACCGAATTGACATACGTATCCTTCAAATTCAAAATCGTCGCTTCCTCCAGGCTCGCCAACGCGCTGCCGTCGCTGCGCAAAATATCAACCGCGCCGGCGATATCGAGCGGCCGGTCGCCCATACTGTCCGGGTCATAACCGCCCAGCGCCAAAAGCGCAATCAGCGCTTCCTTCTCATCCGGCCCTTCTTTGAGCGGCAGGAAATGGCTTGGGTACGCGTCCAGCATCACCAGCAGCGGCACGTCTTCGCCCTCGCGCTGCAGCTGCACCGCCATCGCCTGCACCAGATTGCCGCCAAGCGACCAGCCGAGCAGGTGGTAGGGCCCCACAGGCTGCACGGAGCGAATATGGCGAATGTAATCGGCCGCCATTTCCTCCAGCGTCGCCGGCAGCGACTCCTGGCGGGCGATGCCGCGCGCCTGCAAGCCGTAGATTGGATAATCCGCGCCCAGCGATTTCATCAAGCCGGCATAACACCAGCTCAAACCGCCGGCCGGATGCACGCAGAACAGCGGCGGCTTCGAACCGGAAGCTCGCAGCGGCAGCAGCACCTCCAGCGCGGTTTCGCCGGCTCCCATCTCCAGCCGCTCGGCCAAACCCGCAGCCGTCGGTGCTTCAAACAAGCTGCCGATGCCAAGCTGCACGCCAAACGCCTCGCGAATGCGGCTCATCAGTTGTACGGCCAAAAGCGAATGACCGCCCAGTTCGAAAAAGCTGTCGTCGATGCCAACCCGCGCCAGGCCGAGAATGTCCGCGAACAAATCGCACAACATCTCCTCCTGCGGCGTGCGCGGCCCGCGGCCCCCGGCAGCGGCGGCAAACTCGGGCGCAGGCAGCGCCTTGCGGTCCAGCTTGCCGTTGGGCGTCAGCGGCAGCGCGTCAAGCACGACAAACGCCGACGGCACCATGTAGTCGGGCAAGCGGGCGGCGGCAAAACGCCGCAGCTCCGCTGCTTCCAGCCCGGCGGCGGTTGCGCCGGCTGCATCTGCTGAGCTGACTGTCGACGCCTCGGACGCTGCTTCTCCTGCCGATAACGGCACCAGATACGCGGCCAGCCGCTTGTCGCCCGGCTGATCCTCGCGGACGACGACCGCCGCTTGTCCGACGCCCGGATAACGGGCGAGCACGGCTTCGATTTCGCCAAGCTCGATGCGGAAGCCGCGGATTTTGACCTGCTGGTCGGCCCGGCCCAGATAATCCAGCGTCCCGTCCCGCAGCCAGCGGGCCAAATCGCCCGTACGGTACATCCGCGCGCCCGGCACGCCGTACGGATCGGCGATAAACCGCTCCGCCGTCAAACCCGGCCGGCCCCAATAACCGCGGGCCAAACCTGCGCCGGCCACGTACATCTCCCCAGTAACGCCCGGCGGCACTGGCTGCAGCGCCGCATCGAGCACGTACACCCGCAGGTCGGGAATGCCAACGCCGATCAGACTGCTTGCGCCCTCGGCGGCGTTGGCCCGCGTAAGTTCCTTATAGCTGACGTGCACCGTCGTCTCCGTAATGCCGTACATATTGATCAGCTTCGGCGCATCGTCCGCATGACGGCTGTACCAATCCTCCAGACGGCCCAACTCCAACGCCTCGCCGCCAAAAATCACATAACGCAGCGACAGCGCTTCGCCGCCGGCCACTCGCTCGCGATCCGCCTGCATCAGCTGGTAAAACGCCGAAGGCGTCTGATTCAGCACCGTCACGCGCTCGGCAGCCAGCAGCTCCAAAAACTCCGCCGGCGAGCGGCTGATCACATGCGGCACAATCGCAAGCCGGCCACCGTAGAGCAGCGGCCCCCAAATTTCCCACACCGAGAAATCAAACGCATACGAATGGAACAACGTCCACACATCGTTTTCGTCAAAATGGAACCAGTCGGCCGTCGCCGCAAACAGCCGCACGACATTGCCATGCGGGATGACGACGCCCTTCGGCTTGCCGGTCGAGCCCGACGTGTAAATGATGTAGGCCGGGCTAAGCAGCGACAGTACGCCGATCCGCTCAGCGTCGCCCGGATTGTGCTGCGGGCAACCGGCGAGCTGCGCCAGCACGGCAGGGTCGTCGAGCACGAGCTGCGGCACATCCCCGGCGCTTACGCCGCCAGCGGCCTCACGGCTTGTAATCAGGCACAAGGGCTGCGTATCTTCCAGCATAAAAGCAAGCCGTTCCGCCGGATACTCGGGGTCCAGCGGCAAATACGTGCCTCCCGCCTTCAACACGGCGAGCAACCCGACCAGCATGTCCATCGTCCGCGGCAGCGCCAGCGCAACAATCCGCTCCGGCCCGACGCCTTGCCCGATCAGGAAATGCGCCAGCCGGTTCGCTCGGAGGTTCAGCTCGGCGTAGCTCATCTGCTCGCCTGCGCACGTCAGCGCCACCGCATCCGGCCGCAGCGCAACCTGCGCCTCGAATAAGGCGGGCAACGTCGCCTGCGCGGACGCGAGCTGCGGCATAACCAGTGGCGCAAGCTGCACAGCAGCCGGCCCACCGGCCGCTGCCGTCAACGCCGGCACCTGCGAGGCCGACCCCACGGTCGCCTCGGCAGCCTCCGTTGGCAGCTGCGCACGGCTGTCCATTCCAGGCTGCTGAGTCACGCCGTCTCGCTCATCCTCGCCGGGCAACTGCTCGAACAACGGACGGCCGGACGCCATGCCCGCAGCCGTCACCGCCGCTGCCCGCAGGCCCTGCACGGGCTCCTGTCCGGCAGCCAGCAACTCCGCGGACTCCTGGAGATCGGCTGCAGCCGCCCCAAGACCCAATTCCTCCGCCACCGCTCCTTGCGGCGCACCCGCCAGCCCACGGCTCCACACATGCAGCAGCGTATGCCGCTCGGCGGGGGCCAGCATGTTCAAGCGGCCGATCGGCAGGTCCGGTTCATCCGCCGCCGCGGCCAGCAGCCGCAGCAACCGGTCGGCCATCGCCTCAACCGTAGCCCGCTCGAACAGATCGGCGCTGTATTCCCACAAGCAGTCGATCCCGGCAGGTTCGCCGTCCGCACCGCGCCGCTCGGTCAACTCCAACGTCAGGTCGAATTTGGCCGATCCTACGCTGTTCAGCTGCAAGCTCGTTTGCAGCCCCGGCATATCGAGCGCGGCTTCCGGGGTGTTTTGGAACACGAGCATGATTTGGAATAAAGGATGCCGCGAGCGCGAACGCGGCGGATTCAGCACCTCGACCAGCCGTTCGAACGGCACATCCTGATGTTCGAAGGCGGCCAGATCGGCGGCCCGCACCCGCTCCAGCAACGCGCGGAAGCTCGGATCGCCGGACGTGTCGGCGCGCAGCACCAGCGTATTGATAAACAGGCCGACCAGTTCGCTGAGCGCGTCGTCGCTGCGCCCGGCAATCGGCGTGCCGACCGGAATGTCCGTGCCCGCGCCAAGCCGGGTGAGCAGCGCGCACAAACCTGCGTGCAGCACCATAAACAAGCTGACCCGGTTGACGCGCGCCAGCTCGCTTAAGCGATGGTGCAGCTGCGCGTCGAGCGCCAGCTGAATCGTGCCGCCGGTGTAGCTCGCTTCCGCGGGCCGCGGATGATCGGTCGGCAGCTCCAGCTCCTCCGGCAGCTGCCGCAGCGCCTGCGTCCAATACGCCAGCTGAGCGGCGATCAGGCTGTCCGGGTCGCTTTCGCGGCCCAGCAGCCGCTGCTGCCACAGCGCATAGTCGGCGTATTGCACCGGCAGCGCGGTCCACTGCGGAGCCTCCGCGCGGCAGCGGGCCGTATAAGCGGCGGCCAAATCGCGGCACAGCGGCGCGAGCGACCAGCCGTCGCCCACAATGTGGTGCAGCAGCAACAGCAGCACATGCTCGTCGGGCCGCAGCGCAAACAGTTGGACGCGAAAAGCCGGCTCGGCAGCAAAATCAAAGCTGTAGCGAACGGCTTCGGCCAGTGCGTCAGGCAGATCGGCTTCGCTGACGCTTGCCGTGTGCAGCACAGGGTGCGCCGTTGCCGGTTCCAGCACGAGTTGGCGCGCCGTCCCTTGCGTCTCGGGGAAAATCGTGCGCAGCGCCTCGTGGCGAGCGACAACATCCCCCAGCGCCGCCTCCAGCGCCTCATAGCTTACCTTCCCGCTCAGGCGCACAGCCAGCGGAATGTTGTAGGTCGGGCTTGGCCCTTCCAGACAATGCAGGAACCAAAGTCGTCGCTGGGCAAAAGAAAGCGGAAGCTCCTCCGGCCGCTCCCCGGCGCGCACCGCGGGGCGGACGCTGCGGGCGCGGTCGAGCCGGGCGGCCAGCCCGGCCGGCGTCGGCGCTTCGAACAGCTCGGCGATGCCCAGTTCGGCGCCAAACGTCTCGCGAATGCGCAGCATCAGCCGCCCGGCCAGCAGCGAATGGCCGCCAAGGTCAAAGAAGTTGTCGTCGATGCCGACCTGCGGGATGCCGGCCATTTCCGCGAACAACGCGCACAGCATCTCCTCCTGCGGCGTGCGCGGCGCGCGGCCGACCGCAGCCGCCGGCAGCTCGGGCGCAGGCAGGGCTTTGCGATCAACTTTGCCGTTCGGCGTCAAGGGCAGCTTGTCGAGCGCCATGACGCTGGAAGGCACCATGTAGTCCGGCAGACTGGCGGCGACGTGGCGGCGCAGCTCGGATGGATCGATCACTTCATTCGTAGCGCCAGAAGGAACCACGTAAGCGACAAGCCGTTTTTCGCCCGGACGATCCTCGCGCACGGTAACGGCGGCTTGAGATACGGCCTCATGGGCGGCGAGCGCCGCTTCGATTTCGCCGATCTCGATGCGGAAGCCGCGGAATTTCACCTGAAAATCGGCGCGGCCGATATAATCGAGCGTGCCGTCGGCGCGCCAGCGGGCCAAATCACCCGTGCGGTACATCCGCGCACCCGGAGCGCCGAACGGATCGGCGACAAAACGCTCGGCGGTCAAGCCCGGCCGGTTCCAATAGCCGCGGGCCAGCCCCGTGCCGGCGATGTACAAATCGCCGGCGACGCCCGGCGGCACTGGCTGCAGCGCGCTGTCGAGCACATAAATTTGCGTGTTCCAGATCGGACGCCCGATGGTCAGCGGCTCTTGCCCGTCCGGGGCAAACGTCGCCGCCGTCGACCAGATCGTCGTTTCCGTCGGCCCGTACAAATTCGTCACCTCGCAGCCCAGACGCTGCAAAGCCGCCTTGAGGCCGGCCGGCAGCGCCTCGCCCCCGACGAGCACGCGCAAGCCGCGCAGCGCTTCGGGCGCGACCTCGGTCAGCTCGTGCCAAAGCGTCGGCGTCGCCTGCATCAGCGTCGCGCCGCTTTCGGCGAGCAGCCGGGCCAGCACGACGGGCTCCTGCACCGACGTTTTCGGGGCGACGATGACCCGCGCGCCGCTGATTAACGGCAGGAACAGCTCCAGCGCCGAGATGTCGAAGGCGATCGTCGTCACCGCCAGCAGCCGGTCGCTGCGGCCCAGCGCAAACCGCTCCTGCATCGCCAGCAGGAAGTTCGTCAAGCCCTCGTAAGGAACGACAACCCCTTTCGGCTTGCCGGTCGAGCCGGACGTATAGATCACATAAGCCGGACAAGCCGGGGAGAACGGCGCGGTCAGCTCGGCAATGCCCGGATTGGCGTCGGAATAACGCCACGTCCGCTCCAGCTCGGCCGGATGGTCAAGCACGATCGTCGGCAGCCCGTCGGCAACGGGCAGACCGGACGCTGCCTTGCGGTTGGTCAGCAGGCAAGCCGGCTGAGCGTCCTCCAGCATATAGCTTACGCGGTCAGCCGGATAATCGGGATCAAGCGGCAAATAAGCGGCTCCGGTTTTGTGAACGGCCAGCATGGCGATGACCATCTCGGCGGAACGGGCCAGCGCCAGCGCAACGATGCGCTCCGGCCCGATGCCAAGCGCAATCAGCCGGTGCGCCAGCCGGTTGGCCCGCACGTTCAGCTCGCTGTAGCTCAGCGTAGTTCCTTCAAAAACTACGGCTGTATCGTCAGGATGCCCGGCAACCAGCGCTTCGAACATCGCCGGCACGGTCAGCGGCGCAAACGCCTGCGCCGTGGCATTCCACGCTTCGACGATGCGCTGCCGCTCCTCGGGCAGCAGGAGTCCGAGTCCGGCCAGCGGAGCGTCCGGCTCGGCGACAGCCACCGTTTCCAGCAGCCGCAGCAACCGGCGGCGGTGATCCTCCAGCTCGCCGGCGCTGTACACGGCCGGATTGGCGTCCAGCTCCAAACGCAGCCCGCTGCCGTCGGAGCGGTCGTACACATTGATCGCCAAATCCTCAACCGGGCCGGCGGACATATTAAACGCCGAGGCGCGGCAACCGGCAAAATTCAAGCCATAATCAAACGGCATAATGTTGATTTGCGGGCCAAACAGCCGGCGGTTGTCGCCAACCAGCTTCAGCTCGCGCCGCAGCTCCTCGTGCCGGTAGCCTTGATGGCGGCGGGCGGCGCGCACTTCCTCGGCCGTCTGCGCCACCAGTTCGGCCAAAGTCATCTGCGCGTCAACGCGCAGGCGCAGCGGCAGCACGTTCATCACCATGCCGGGCACGCGCAGCGAAGCCGAACCAAGCCGGCTCATCAGCGGCAAGCCGAGCACAACTTCCCCGGCGCCGGTCAGCCGGTGCACATAGAGCGCCGCCGCGGCGAGCACGGTGTCCGGCCACGAAGCGGCCATCCGCCCGGCGGCAGCCTGCAGGCGCTGCGCGGACGCAGGTTCCAGCTGCGCCGTGCAGCGCAGGAAGCTGTCCGACGTGCGCGGCGCGCGATCGGCAAGGCTGACCGCCTCCGGCGCATCGCCCATCCGGCGCAGCCAGTAGGCGCGATCGGCGGTCCAGCGCTCCGAAGCGCGGTAGGCCGCTTCCTCGTCGAGCACGGCGCGCAGCGAGCCGAAGGCCCGCTCATCCGCCGGCAGCCCGCGAACGAGCGCCGTGTACAGATGCGCCACCCGCTGGGCGATCAGCGAAAAGCCGTAGCCATCAATCGCAATATGATGAATGCGCTGATACCAGACGAAACGCTCCGGCCCCAGCTTGAACAACGCTTCGGCAAACAGCGGCCCGCGGGCCAGATCGGCGGGAGCCGCCAAATCGGCCTGCATCCATACCTTGGCCGCTTCCAGCGGAGCTTTTTCCCCACTCACATCCAGCTTGTGCAGCGGCCAGTCCGCGGCTAACGCATACGTCTGCCATGGCCCCTCCTCGTCTTCGCCAAACCGCATATGCAGCGAATCGGCCTCGCCGATCGCCTGCCGCAACGCGGCCTCAAAACGCGCCTGATCGATCGCGCCGTGAATTTCCATATATTCGCCCGTATTGTAGGCGGGATTGTCCGGGTCAAGCTGCTGGGCATACCAGATGCCGGCTTGTCCGCCCGATAGGGGCCAGCAGTGTTCCTCGCGTGTACGCATCGCTTTCGCGCCTCCTTTTTATAAGGCAAAATAGTCCGCATTCGGCAGCGCCTGCCGGGTGCGCGCAACAAGCAGCCGCCACCAGTCGGCCAGCGTCGGCTTTTCCGCCAGCTCGACAAAGGTGACGTCGATGCCTTGGCGGCGCCATTTTTCCACCAATGTCATAATGCGGATCGAATCGAGGCCGCGGCGGCTGATCAGATCGTCGTTGTCGGCGATGTGCATCGGCACCTCGTGCAGCAGCTCGGCCACCTGCTGGCGCACGGACTCGAACGTCAACGTAGCGTCTGCGAGGGAAGCTGCGGCTTGCTCCGCCGACGCTTCGACCTGGACAGCCACGGCAACGCCGCTCGGGGCCGCACCCGCGCCAGCCGCATGTGCGGCCGCACCCGTACGCGCCTCGGATACACTCGCCTGTTGGGCCTTCACCGTTTCAGCGACTGCCCCGCCACCAACAGTTTGCGCCGCGGCAGCGTCCTCCCCTTCTCCCAGCGCATCCAGCGCCCGCGTCGTCGTCAGCACAACCGCGCAGCGATCTGCGGCGTATTTTAACGCCATATGGTGGTGTTCCTCCGTGAAATCCGCCACAGCGTCGGCGACGAGAAACGGCTGAATGTCCTGCATAAAAGCGTCGCAAGCGGTCATCAGGCAACCGATATGCGCGTAAATGCCGCACACGATCAACTGGTCGCGGCCGCGACTGTGCAGTTCCTCCAGCAGCGTCGTTTTTTTGAACGCGCTGTAGCGCCATTTGGTCAGCACAAGATCGTTGGCCCGCGGAGCGAGCGCTTCGATGATTTGCTTCTGATAAGGTCCGCCATCGATGCCGGGACCCCAGAAATCCTGGAGCAAGGCGCGCTGCTCCGGCGTTTGCGCTCCGGGCTGGGCCGTGTAGACGACGGGAATGCCCAACTGCTCGCAGCGGTCGTGCAGCAGCCGAATGTTGGCCAGCAGCTCGTTCAACGGGGAGGCGTCGGGCGTATACGGCGCGACAAAATATTGCTGCATATCGTGAATCAGCAGCACAGCCCGCTGCGGGTCGGGCATCCAGTTGACCTTGTTCGCCGGCAGCGCGGAGGCGCCAGGCATCGGATACGGTAAAATAGCGGGAATCGCCATGTTATTTTCCTCTTTTCATCATAAATTGGTCGTTTTATTATCGCTAAAAGTGAAATTGGAACAAGCAGCAGTTCAGCCTGAGAATGTGCGGCCCGGCGCGGCCCGGCGCGGCAAACGGATTCGATCGGTCCGGCGGTGTAAGGTTAACGCAGGATTGATGGCATTTGGGCGGCAAGCTTTGCGGATTGCAGCTTCCCGCGCAATGCGAATCGCGACAAGCGGGACTCCGCTTGATCAGCGGACGGACGTTGTGTGACAGCCGTTTCACACTTCACTAGGCTCCCGGCGCGGTGTCGGCCGTACAGCGACTGTCAGCTGATGCAGCCCGGCGGCCGGAGCGAGCGGTTGCTCGTCTGGTCGGGTGCGACGCCGGCCGTTTGGCAGAACCCCGTACACCGATTTGGCAGCGCCTAGGATCGGGAAGCAGCCGGGCTCAGCTTGGCGGCGATCAGCTCGCGCAGCGCTTTTTTGTTCACCTTGCCGACATTCGTTTGCGGCAGCGATTCGACAAATTCGAAGCGGTCTGGCAGCTTGTAAGGAGCAAGACCGCGCGCTTGCAGGAACGTTTTCAGCTCAAAAGCCTCCGGCCTCTGGCCGTCGCGAACGACGATAAACGCGCAGGAGCGTTCGCCGAGAAACGGGTCGGGCATCGCGACGATCGCGGCATCGTGAACGCCGGGGAAGGCCAGCAAATGGTTCTCAACCTCCTCGGCCGCCACCTTGTCGCCGCCGCGGTTGATCTGGTCCTTGACGCGCCCTTCGACAACGATATAACCGTCCGCGGTCAAGCTGACAAGATCGCCGGTGCAATAAAAACCGTCGGGCGTAAACGCCCTGGCGTTATGCGCCTCGGCCTTGTAGTAGCCGCGGATCGTGTACGGGCCGCGCGTCAGCAGCTGCCCGGCTTCGCCCGGCGCGACCTGACGGCCCTCCTCATCGACGACGCGCAGCTCGTCATGCGGCGAAATCGGCCGGCCTTGCGTAGCCACCACAACATCCTCGGCATCTTCGAGCCGGGTGTAGTTGACGAGCCCTTCGGCCATGCCGTACACCTGCTGCAGCGCGCAGCCGAGCACAGGCCGGACGCGGCTGGCCGCCTCGGCGGCCAGCTTGGCGCCGCCGACCTGGAGCAGCCGCAGGCTCGACAAATCATCGCGGCGCGTCGTGGCCGCGTCCAGCCAGACGAGCGCCAGCGGCGGCACCAGCGCCGTGATCGTGACGCGCTCGCGCGCGATCAGCGGGAACGCGTCGTCGGGGCTCGGGCGCGGCGCGAGCACAACCCGACCGCCGGCATACAACGTGCCAAGCACGCCCGGCGAGCTGAGCGGATAGTTGTGGGCGACAGGCAACGCCGCCAAATACACGCTCGTCTCGTCCAATTGGCAAATGTCCGCGCTGGCCCGCAAGCTGTAGATATAATCATCGTGCGTCCGCGGAATCAGCTTCGGCAGCCCGGTGCTGCCGCCGGACAACTGCAAGAACGCCACCTCGCCGGCGTCGATCGGCGGCAGTTCGAGCGGTTCGGCGGCATACAGCTCGTCCAGCGCCGTATACGCTCCCGGCTCGCCGGCCACGATCACGTGCCGCGGCCCGCCGTTTTTCGCCTTGGCCTGCACCTCGGCCGCCAGCCCGCGGTAGTCGAAACCGGCGTGAACGTCAGGAATCACATAAGCCGCCGCCTCGGAAAATCCACAAAAGTAAACAATCTCGCTGCTTCTATGCAAGGGCAGCGCAAACACCGGCAGCGCACCTACCCGGAACAAAGCAAAAATCACGGCAAAAAATTCAGCGATATTCGGCAACTGCACCACAACGCGATCCTCGGCCCGAATGCCCAGCGCGTGCAGTCCCGCCGCCAGCCGATCCGCCCGCTCGTCCAGTTCGCGGTATGTCCAGCGTCTGTCTCCGTCGACGACGGCGACACGCTCGCCGTGCCGCTGTGCGCGCTCGCGCAGCATGCCGCCAAACGTTTCGCCGCGCCAGTAGCCCAGCTCGCGGTATTTTTGGACACATTCATCCGGCCACGCCGTAAATCCCGATAACATCGGACAATCCTCCTTTAATCAACTTGCTGATAGTCAACCTGCTTGCGGTCAACTCACTTGCGGTCAACCTGCTTATAGTCAACACCTTGTACAGCTCACGCTTCATCCAGGCCCATCGCCCGCAGCATCGTGCGGAACTTGGCCGTCGTTTCGGCCAGCTCGCCTTCGCCGCTGGAGCCGATCACGACGCCGGCCCCGGCGAACAGCCGCAGCGCGCGGTCCTGCACCTCGGCGCAGCGGATCGTCACGATCCATTCGCCGTCGCCGTTCGCGTCGCCCCAGCCGACCAGCCCGGTGTAAAACCCGCGGTCGAACGGCTCCAGCTCGCGGATCGCCGCATGCGCCCGCTCCATCGGCGCGCCGCAGACGGCCGGCGTCGGGTGCAGCGCCAGCGCCAGCTCCAACGCCGACGCCGACGGATCGGAAAGCTGCCCGCTGACGACGGTCGACAAATGCCACATCGTTTCCGTGTGCACCAGCGACGGAGAAGCCGGGACGCGCAGCTTTTTGCAAAACGGCCGCAGCGCAGCGGCGACGGCTTCGACGACAACGGCGTGCTCGTGCAGGTCTTTGGCCGACACGAGCAGCGCCTCGGCCCGCCGCCGGTCCTCCACCGGATCGGCCGAACGCGGCACCGAACCCGCCAGCGGGTTCGCCGTCACCTGCAAGCCGGAACGCGAGACAAGCAGCTCGGGGCTGGCCCCGATCAGCGTGCGCTGCTCCGGCACATCGACGGCGAACGTGTAGCCGTGGGCGTTGTGGCGGGCCAGCCGCTCCAGCAGCGCCGGAATGTCGATCGGCACGGCCGAGCCAAGATCCAGCGCGCGCGCCAGCACGACCTTTTGCAGCTCGCCGGCGGCCAGCAGCTCCAGGCCGCGTTCCACAGCTTGCGCATACGCCGCAGGCTCCGGCACCGGCTGCAGCTCGTACGCGCCAGCGCGCAGCGGCAGCGGCGCGTCATCCGCCGCAGCGGCGTCGCCGGCAGACCCCGCTGCCGGCAATACCGCGCCGCGCGCGCCGAAGTCCAGCGGCCCGGCCTGACGGACCACGTCCGGCACGACGAGCTGCGCCGGCCGGGCCGCGTCGAACGGCACGGCGCCGACGATCAGCGGCACGTCCTGCGGCGAGCGCTTGGCGCTGCGCAGCAATGCGTCGACGCGTTCGGCGAGCGGCCGGGCGCTGCCGGCCACATCCTCGGCGGGCAGCGCCGCACGGACACCTGCGGCCAGCAGCGTGCGCTCCGGCGTAGCGAGAAAAAACCCTTCCCCCGGCCGATACTGCTCCAGCAGTTCGACAGCGCGGACAGCGGCAATCATTTCGGAATTCATCATCATTAATTCCTCCCTTAATAAGTTATTGCCCCAGCGCAGCGCCGCCGTCGACGCACAAATCGTGCATCGTAATATGGCGCGCCCGCTCCGAGGCCAAAAACAACACCGCTTCGGCGATGTCGCGCGGCTCGGCAATCCGCCCGAGCGGGATGCCGACGCGATACGCCTCCGGTGCACCGGCGATCACCGCCGCCGCTCCGTTGTCGTCGGCCCACAATGCCCGCTGCATCGGCGTATCGGTCGAACCCGGCGATACGACATTGCAGCGGACGCCGCGGCCGGCGTATTCCAGCGCCAGACAACGCGTAAACATCGACGACGCAGCCTTGGAAGCGGCATACGCGGCCATCGACACACGCGGCACCGAGCCGGCATTGGAGCCTACGGTAACAATCGCGCCGCCGCCCCGCTGCGCCATCCGCGCCGTCACGGCGCGCGACACATAAAACACGCCGGTCGTATTGACCGCAAACGTCGCCGCCCAATCCTCGTCGCTGAGTTGCGCCGCCGCTCCCGTCCGCAGCACGCCGGCTGCATTGACCAGAATGCCGATTGGCCCGAGCTCCCGCTCCACTTGCGCAACCAGTTCGTTCACCGCCGCGCTGTCGCTGACATCGACGGCAAATGCCCCGGCCTGCCAGCCTTCCCCGCGCAGCTCGGCCGCGACGGCTTCCACGCCTGCGGCATGGCGGTCAACTGCGGCCACAACAGCGCCGTGTTCGGCCAGCAAGCGCGCCACGGCAGCGCCGATACCCTGCGCCGCTCCGGTGACCAACGCGATTTTTCCGTCAATGCCCCATCCGTCCAGACCTTGACTTTCCTTCATCAATCCAGCCTCCTCAAACAAAATTAAATGAAAATGATAATCATTATCATCATAAAAAGGCCGCAGCTTGCCCCGCCGCGCTTCCAGCCTACGGATTCGCAGCATTTTTCCTTTTTTCCGCGCCACGCACAACCCCCGGCACACAGTTCCGGCCGTACGGCGGCTGTCCGCTTCACTTCGCCGCTTTATTTCCTGCGCAGCAGAGCATCGCTGCTTTCGAAGCGCCTGCTTTTATTGTTGGAAACCAACCTGTTCCCGGCAACCCGCGGCATTTTCTTCATCTTATTGCAAACATTTGCTTTCAAAAGGCGCAACAAAGGAAGGGTATGAAGCTCATACCCTGTCTGTGTCGTCTTCCTTCACGCTCCAGTTCGCTCGCCTCAAACGGAGCAAGGCCGCAGCGCAAACCGGACCGCTCGGCTGACCAGCAGCGGCAGCACCGAAATATGTCCTTCCTCGGCAAACTCTTTGAACTCCACCTGCACGCCCTGCTCCGTCCATACGGACAGCCGCTCGGCAAACGCGCGGGCGTTGTCGCACATCCGGCTCGGATGGGCCCGCTCCTGCTCGCCAACCGTAATCAGCGCGTTCAAGCGCACTGCCTGCCCTTTGACCAACTGGGCAAATCCGCGCTCCTGCTCGGCGATGCCCGCCGGGTTCCAATGAATCGACGGACTGCCGGCGATATATGTGCTGAACGCCTGCGGCTTCGACAACAGCGTATGCAAGACGAACAATCCACCTAACGAATGGCCAAAAATCGTCTGCCTGCCGCAATCGATCGGCAGCTCGCGTTCCAACTGCGGCTTCAGCTCCTCCTCGATAAACGCGAGGAACGCTTGCGCTCCGCCATGCGCGGGCCACGCGCCCCCGCCCGGCTTGGCCGGCAGCGCCTCGGGCGGCACCGGCAGCGTGAAATCGTAGTAACGCTCCGCGGAAAACGGCTGCTCCGTCGGATAACCGATGCCCACGATAATCGCCGGGACGACGCCCGTCCGCTCGGGACGGCGCGATTGTAAGCGCACCGCTTCGACCATCGTCGCGAACACCGCATTGCCGTCGAGCAGATACACGACCGGGAATCCGCCAGGCGGGGCCGGCTGCTCGGGTCTGGCGATCAAAATGCGGTATTCGCGTCCGCTTTGCCGCGAGCGCATCGCGCGCTGCTCCGTGCGCGGCAGCACCACTTCGCTCCCGCGGGGTCCATCCTGCGCCTCGCGGGCCGGGACAGACGTTATGCCGCCTGAGCATTGTTCGTTATTTCGATAAACCAACGTTCGGGAAACCTCCTGCCATGTAAAATACAGCGGGCGGCGCAGCCAATATCTGACGCGTCACGCTCTTGCCTTGAACAGCAAAAAGATAAAATACGGCACGCCGAGAATGGAAATGACGATGCCGACAGGCAGCTCCACCGGCGAAAACACCGTCCGGGCGACAAAATCGGCAGCGACGACAAGCAACATGCCCAGCGCCCCGCACACCGGCAGCACCCGGCTGTGATGAATGCCAACCAACCGCTTGGCGATATGCGGCGCCATCAAACCGACAAAGCCGATATTGCCGGAGACGGACACGCAGGCGCTGACGATGCCGATGCTGCTGAGCAGCAGCAGGCTTTTTTCCTTCTCCGCGGCCAGTCCCAGGCTTGTTGCGCTGTCTTCGCCGAGCTGGAACAAATCCAGCCTGTGCGCCCGCAGCCAGACGACCGGCACGAACAACACAAGCCACGGCAACATGGCGACAATGTACAGCCAGTTGGCGTTCCAGATCGTGCCGGTCAGCCACACCGTCGCCATTTCAAAATCCTGCGGCTTCATACGCAAGCTGACGTACAGCGATACAGCCGACAGCCCCATGCCCAGCGCAATGCCGGCCAGGATGAGCAGGCGCGGATTAAGCCGACCGTTTTGCCACGAGAACAAATAAATCGCCAGCGCCGTGCCAAGCCCGCCCACCAAGCCAAACAGCGGCATCGCCAACACGGCCATCGTCCCTGTATGCCCCGCCACGCCGCTGCCGGCAAAAGCAAACGTGAACAACACGATCGCCGCCCCCGCCCCGGCATTGATGCCAAGCACGCCCGGATCGGCCAACCCGTTGCGCGTGACGCCCTGGAGCACCGCTCCGGCCATGCCCAACCCAAGCCCGACCAGGGCGGCGATGACGATGCGCGGCAGCCTGAACTGGAAAATGACCAGATCGTAGTCGCGCACAGGATGAATGCGCAGCAGTGTGCGCACAACATCGCCAATCGTCATGTCGAATTCGCCGTTCGTCAGACTGATGTAAGCCGCCAGCAGCGTCAGCCCCAGCGCCGTCAACAGCACCGTCCAGAAGCGGGCGCGCGTTGCGTTAGGCAATCCGGCCGCCCCCTTTCCAGCGAATCAGATAGAGGAAAAACGGCACGCCGATCAGCGAAGTGACGACGCCGACCGGCGTTTCGAACGGGTAGTTCAGAAACCGGCACAACACGTCGGCACAAGCGAGAAACAACGCGCCAAGCACACCCGCGCACGGAACCGTCCAGCGGTAGTCCATCCCGGTCAGAAAACGCGCGATATGCGGCACGATCAACCCGACAAAGCCGATATTGCCGGCCAGCGCCACCGCGACGCCGGTCAGCAGCGTAACGCTGATTGCGCCAAGCAGCTTCACAAGCGCCGTCCGCTGCCCGAGCCCGGCCGAAATTTCCTCGCCAAGCGCCAGCACCGTCACCGATTTGGAAATGCCCAGCGCCAGCAGCAGACCGACAAAGGCAAACGGCAACGCCAACCGCAGCTCGCCGGGATCGATCTGATACAGTCTGGCGTTGTACCAGAAGCTGATCGTTTGCGAAATTTGAAAATATGAAGCAAGCGCCGCCGAAACGCCGGTCAGAAACGTGCCGATAATCGTGCCGATAATCGCCAGCCGCACGGGCGTCAAGCCGTCGGGCAAGCGCGACGCCAGCCCGAACACGAAGCTGCCGCCGACAAGCGAGCCAAGCAGCGAAAACCCGATCAAACCAAGCGCCGAGCCACCTTGTCCCAGCACCTGGCACAGCGTAACGGCGAACACCGAACCTTCCGCCACGCCCATCATCGACGGCGAAGCGAGATCGTTGCGCGTCATCCCCTGCATCAGCGCACCGGATACCGCCAGCAGCGCGCCGACCAATAACGCGCCAAGCGCCCGCGGCAGCCGGGAGTGCAACACGATCTGGTGATCGACGTTAGCGGGGTCAAAGTGCAGGAACGCCGCCCGCACCGTTGCGCTGTCGATCGCTTTTGCGCCATAGCTCACCGAAACCCACACCGCGAGCAGACAGACCGCCGGCGACACCAACAGCAACAGCGCCGGCACAGGAAGCCTTCTTTGCATATCGTCTAAACCTGCCTTGTTTTATTCGCCGGACAACTTGTCGGCCACCGCCTTGAGGAATTGAATTTTGCTCCACGCCGTGCCGCCTTGGGCCAGCGGATCAACGACGTTGACGAACACCTTTTTGTTCTTGACGGCATTGATGCTTTGCCAGATCGGGTTATTTTGCAAATCCTCCAGCGCCTGCGGTTTGTCCTTGTTCTCGTCCTCGGCGAACTGCAGGAACAAGTAATCCGGGTTGATTTCGCTGAACTTCTCGAGCGATACGATTTCCTGCGTCTTCGCCGCCTTGATTTCCGCCGGAGCGGTCAACCCGAGGTCGGTATACAGCGCAGGGTTGAAAAATACGTCGTCGCGGTAAATCATGATGCTGCCGGTGCGAATGCGCGCCACGATCACTTTCTTGTCCTTCAACTTGTCGCCCAGCTTGCTTTTTGCCTCGGCGATGTCGTTTTTATAATCGGCCAGCACCTTCTCCGCCTGCTCTTCCTTGCCGGTCAACTGAGCGAGCAGCCGCAGATTTGCTTCCCAATCGGTAGCCAGATACGAGACGGGAATCGTCGTCGTAATTTGCGTCAGCTTGGCCGCCACATCAGCCGGAAACTTGGTCGTGCCGAGGATGACGTCGGGCTTGAGCTTGAGAATCGCCTCGACATTCGGCTGCGCCTTCTCGCCAACCGATTGCGTGTCGGCTGTAATATCGGTGAACATCGCCGGGAACTTGCCGCCCACCGTAATGCCCCCCAGCGGTTTGACGCCAAGCATCAGCGCGTCTTCCATCGCCTCCAGGCTGCCGGTAATGGCGATTTTGTCCGTCGGCACGGGCACCGTATACGTTTGGTTTAAATACGTGATCGTTTTAGGCGCAGCCTGCTGCGCCGGCTTGTCTGCTCCCGGGCTGGCCGCAGCTGTCGGCTGCGCCGTTTCCGTGGCGGTTTGCGCCCCCGTCGTTTGTGCGTTGTCCGTCCCGCAAGCAGACGTCAGCGCGAGCAGCGCAACCAGTGCGCCGGCGCCGATACATTTTTTGATCATGCCACAATCGTTCCCTTCTCTGTATGGTTGCTCCTATCAATTGATAATGATTATCATTGTTGATTATAAAGCAGGGAACGACTTCCGACCATAGACGATATCCAGAATTCATTTTGGACGATCTCCAGAAAACAGCTGCACCGCCTGCTCCACGATCCGCTCATGGGCCAGCGCCGAATATTCCAGCCACGGGTCGGACGGGATCAGATGGACGCGGTTGCTCCGCACAGCTTTCAGCTCCTGCCACAACATCGTATGCTGCAGGCTTTCCCAATACGCCAGCGTTTCCGCTTCCTGGCACACCATGACCAGCAGCCGGTCGACGTCCAGCTCGGCCAGTTGCTCCAGCGTCACACGCCGGTTGTTGTCCTCGCGGCCGCCGCGGCCGGCGGGCTTCATTTGCAAATCGCCGTAAAACACCTCGCTCATGCTGCGGTTGCAGTGCACGTACAGCTGACGCTTCAAAAGCCGCACGGCCAAACACGTCTCGCCGCCCACCTCGCGCTGCAGCCGCTCTCTCGCCGTCGCCACCGATCGCTCATAACGGGCCAACCAACTGTCCGCTTCGGCCCTTTCGCCGAGAAACTCCGCCGTCAACTGCAGCTGCTGCCGCCAATCCTTGCCGCTGGTCGGCACGTAAAAAATCGGCGACACCTCGCTCAGCCGCGCCTTTTCCCCTTCCTCCAACTCGTCCATGCTGATGAGCAGATCGGGGTGCACCTGCCGCAACGTCTCGATGTTTGCTTCCCAATGCTGATTTTGCCGGTACGCGCTCAAATGCACGGCGATGTCGGAGCGGTACATGCTGTAATAATAGGCGGTCCACTTCGGATGAAGCGGCGCGGCATACGGAATGATTTTCAGCGCCAGCAGTTGGCCGATGATCGAGGAACGGTAGACGGCGATTTTGCGGCGGCGGCTTTTCATGTACACCGTCGGCGACATGCCGACCTCTTTCTTGAATTTGCGGCTAAAATAAAACTCGTCGTTATAGCCGACCTGATGCGCGATGTCGCGCAGCTTGGCGTGCGATTGCATCATAAACTGCTTGGCCCGGTTGATCCGCAGCTCGGTCAGGAAGTCCATGGCGCTGACGCCATACGTTTTTTTGAACAAGTCGACAAAATATTTCGGACTGATCTCGGCAATTCGCGCCAACTGCTCGATCGTCAAATTGTCCGCGTAGTGGCGTTCCATAAAACTACGGGCTGCTTCCAGCCCCGTGTGCGAGTCGTCGGCAGGCCTGCCGGAGCTTTGCAGCATCGCAAACAGCAGCTCTTGAAAAGCAAGCCGGCTGCGAAAACGCTCCAGCTCGTCGCCGTTGCACCAATAGCTGTGGATCAGCTCGCACAGCAAAGCCGGCTGGCTCGCAGCATCGGCCATAATCTCCACATGCGCCGGGAAAACCGCCCGCTCGTCGGCGCTTAAGGCCCGCCGGTCCTGCGACCGATCGGCCTGGAACACGTCGAAGCGCAAGACGAACAGCTTGAGCGAATCCGGCTTGTCGGCGCGCACGCCAAACGTTTGCCCCGGCCGCAGCGCGTAGACCACCGACTCGCGCAGCCGGAAGCGCTCGCCATCGAGCATCAGCTCGCCGTGCCCGTACGCCGTCACCAGCAGCGTATGGGAGTCCGCAAGTTGCTGCTGGCCCTCCAAACCGCCGCTCCCGCCGGACAACTCCACATCGTACAGCCGGAACAGCCGGTCGTCCAGCCCGGCCGCCTCCTCCCGCTGCTGCAGCGGGTTGTTGTGCATCATCATCAACACCATCCTTTACCGTTGGTTTGCCGCCTGCGCGAACAGGCTCTTCAACAGGCGTTGTTGAAAAGCCGGCAGGACGGGTTATGTATATATAACGTAATGAATCCATATGCAAAAATGATAATGATAATTATTATCATCGATAATTATACCTAATTTTGCTTGTATAGAAAACTCCTATGAAAAAAGAACCGGCAGCCCTGTGCCGTCCATCCCCTCATTTCGAACCGAATTGCTCCTGCAAACATGTCTCTGCCGGCCGCTCCCCTCCCGTTGATGGTCCTTGCCCGGCCTCGCTTGCTGCCTATAAAAAAATAAAAACCGGTTGGGCGAACCTCACCGGTTGGTTGTATCAACATTTAATGATTCGCTTCCTTCCTCAATTGCTCCACCTCATCGGCCGATAACCCTGTCGCTTGCGCAATCGCCGCCGTGTCCAGCCCCATGCCGAGCAAATTTCTCGCTATTTCCAGCTTGCCCTCTAGCCGCCCTTCCAGACGCCCTTCCTCCTTCGCGCCATGAAGCTGAGACGCTTCATCGTGCAGCGCTTTTTGCCGCATCTCATACAGCCTTCGGGCTTCCGCGTTTTGGCTCAGAAATTCCAGCGTATCCATCGCTTTTTGCAAAGTTGGCTCGTTCATTGCAATAACCTCCCACAGTTCGGATTTCTCTATGCCCTTCAGAAATAACAACCATTTGACCAGTCTGTCGTTCAACATCGCCGGCTGTTCTTGCAGCTTCGGCAGCTCCAGAAAATGAATCTCGATATGATCAGTTAAGAGAATCCCCGTATGGTCTTCCCGCAAGTGAAACAGATTGTAGTAACGATCGTTGGCGATAAAGTTGAAATTCAAAATGTTGATCGTGATCGTTTTCTTCAATTCCTTGTAGACTTGCCCTTCTTCCAACTGGCCGGCGTACATCTTGCTCCAGTAATACAACGTGCGCCTTTCAATATCGTAACGGTTGAACAACTGGATTTCAATATTTACCTGCTTGCCGTCGGACGTCCGGGCATGGACATCCAGAATGGATTGTTTGTCATGCAAGGCGTTTTTGTCTATATACGGGTTCAAAATTTGCAGATCGGTAATGGGACGCGGCTCGCTTTCCCGCAGCGTGGCATTCAGAAAATCAAGCAAAATATCTTTGTTTTCCTCTACGCCAAAAATGCGCTTAAACACAAAATCCACCTTCGGATCGAGTCGATCGAACATCGTATCACCTCAATTCAGCTTCCTTTTCAGTATACCATGACGCCCTGCCTTCAAGCATCCGGCAAAATGATTGCTGTCCGGCGTATCGCCAATCTGCCTCAATCGAAAAAAAACAGCCACTCCAGCAGCGGCTGCTCCTGCCCATCAAGCTTCCTTGATGTGCGTTTGATCAAAATTCGGCGGATTGAACCAGTTGCCGCCGCTGGCGACCCATGTCGAATCCAACGGCACCCAACTGTCCGTTTCCTTCAAATAAACCTCGTTCCACGCATGCGGGCCATAGCTGCCTTGACCGTCATAACCAAGCCCGGTAACAACTTTGACATCAAGCCCGACGGAGCGGGCCATCACCGCATACAGCCGCGAGTAGTCGATGCAGACGCCCTTGCGCGTCGCAAACGTATCCTCCGGCGTCTGTTCCCTCCAGATGCGCTGCTGCTCGTACAGATTCACCTTGTCCCAATCATATTGCACGCGCGTGCCAACCCACTGGTACAAAAGCCGCGCCTTGTCCTCATCGGTCGTTCCCGCCGCCGTCACCTCGCGCGCCGCGGCCGAGATGTCGTCCGGGATGTTGGCGTCGAGCACCTCGTATTTGCGCTGTAAAATATTGCCGAACTCCTGCTCGACAGCCCGCGTAAATACCGGCGCCTTCTCGGCGAGAAAATCGCCGGTAAACGGCGCGATCACCTTCTCCGCGCCCTTCTGATACATCTGCGAAGCCTGAATATACGAAGCAACGGGCGTATGCGGAAAGAAGGTGACAAAGATGAACAGCACAGCGATCAGCATCAGTGCGCGCGCTGCGCCGACGACTGCGCCCAGCGCCGCTCCCGCCGTCGAGCTGAGCAGCGTTGGGCCGCCCGCCGACTGACGCAACGCAATCCGCTGGGCCAACACGCGCCTGAGCAGCGGGTCGAGCAGCACGTGCAAGAGCTGCTTGATCACCACATAGCCGATCAGGAACAACACGCCGAAACGCAGCAGCGGAAAATCGCGCACGCTAGTCACCATCGTATAATACAACTGCTTGAACATGCCCATGGGGGCGGCGGGAATTTGCAGGTTTTGCTGCTTCAACCACGCTTGCAGCAGCGGCGATACGAGCTGCACGCCCTTCCAGGCCGCGTAAATACTGATCAAAGCGATCAACCCGTCCGTCAGCATCGCAACCAAGCGGCGGGCCGAACCCGACCCGCCGCGCAGAACGCCTTGCACGACCGAAACGAGGAACGCAGCGGCAATGGCGATCGATATGAAGTTCAGGTTGCTCCAAGCTGCGCTCATCTCGCTCATCGCGGCCGGCCTCCCGTGCGCTATTGTGCGTTCTTTTTCGCTTGATCGATAAAGGCTTTGATCGCCGCGTTGGCGTTCATCGTAAAGCTTTTGCCCATAAACGTCACCTCAATCTCGTCCGATCCGGCTTTGCCGGACACTTTCAAGCTTTTGGTCGTCACCTCGTAAGAGCCGTCCGGGTTCGCTTTGAACTTCGCTTCCTTGGCCTCCGCAGTCAGCGCCTTGATCGCCGAATCCTTGACCTCCTGGCCGACCTGACTGGCGACGCTTGCGCCTACACTTTGCAGCTTATCCTTATAATTCGCTCCGTATAACACCAGGCAGCCAACAACAATAATGATGAGCACCCATTTCACGAACGTTTTCACTATGCCCACGATGATAAACAACACAATGATGGCCGCCACGATCAAATACCAGCGATCCTGTGCAAACGCAATCCACTGATCCAATCCAATCCCCCTCACTTTGTCCCGATTTCCTCCCTAATCATACTACAGCAAGGCGCTACTCTTCATCCCTTTTTTTGCGAAGTTCCTCCAGCTTTTTCGCGATTTGTGCGCCCTTGTCCACATTGATTCTGGATTTACGATACGCGCTGCGCAGCCGAAATATAACAGAAACTACGGCAAGCGCAACCGCAATGATGACAAACTTATCCATATGGGGCTCCTTTCCGGGTCGGCGTATGCTATCGTCTTTCGGGCTGCGCCGGCCATTTATGTCTTTTTGACCGCAAGGTCATAACCGCAGGACAAGGGGCGTACAACTTAAAAGAGAGCAGACGGGCCAAGCCCATTCCATCAAGGCGGTGAAAAACTTGAAAACAGCCATCTGGTTGTACCTGTTTATGTTCGTTGCGTTTTTCGATCTGCACGCGCAGTATCCGATCCTGTCGCCCTTTGCGTTGTCGCTGGGCGCCGCGCCTTCCTTTATCGGGCTGATTCTCGGCGTCTATTCGATCACCCACCTGCCCGGCAACCTGATCGCCGGCTATGGCGTCGACAAATACGGCAGCAAGTTTTTTATTATCTTTAGCCTGATTGTAGCAGGGATTGTGCTGATCTTTCAATCCAAAGTCAGCGACCCGTGGCAGTTGCTGTACATTCGTTCGATCAGCGGCTTCGTGCTCGCTTTCCTCTCCCCGGCGTGTCTGGCCTTGCTGGCCAAAATCGCCCGCGACCGCGTGCACCAAAGCAAGCTGATGGCCGGCAACGGGCTTGTCCATACGTTGGCTTCCGTCGTATCGCCGGCAGCCGGCGCTTATCTCGTCGCCAAAATCGGCTTTACGACCGCGTTCAGCGTGCTTGGCTGGGTGCTGGTCGCAACCGGCGTGCTGGCGATGGTCGGCCTCAAGGAGCAGCGCGGCGCGCCGGGAGCGAGCGGCAGCCAAGACGGGCAGGCCGTTCTGCCGGCCCGCTTCGACGGCCACGGCCATCTGCCGCCAGCCGCGGCGGGCGACGAGGCGGCGGATGGTGCCGTGCCCTGGCTGTTTTTCCTCGTGCCGATGGCGATCTCCTGCTCGCAGGGCATCCTGTTTTTCGAGCTGCCGCTGATGAAGGCGGCGCGCGGTTCGCTGCTCACCTCGGGCGTCTTCTTCTCGCTGGTCAGCCTCGGCGCGTTGTGCACGCTCAGCCTGCTGTTCCTGAACCGCGTCTCGCCGTTTCTGCGCACTGTCGCCGGCAGCCTGGCGCTGGCGCTGATCTTCTTCGGCATGGCCGTCCATTGGCCGCTGCCGCTGTATGCCTCGCTGTTTCTGATCGGCATGAGCAAAGGTGTGATCTTCCCCGCGCTCGCCGCCCTGCTCGCCAGCATCACCAGCAGCAGCCGTTACGGCCGCGTCTTCTCGCTGCTGTCGATTTCGTTCTCCGTCGGCGCCTTCTTCGGCCCGCTGCTCGCCGGTCATCTGCGCGATGACATGTCGTCCTATTTCATCGCCTTCTTTGTGCTGATGCTGGCGTTGTCCTTGCTGCCTTTGCGCACGTCCCGGCTGGCTCCGGCCTGATCCCGGAGCGGCGGCCCATTTTCCCCCGTTCTGGGTAGATGCACAGGCTCCGACGCCCGCCCGACATACACTACCAGTGTCACTTGACTATTGAATTTGCAGAAAGGAGTGACGGTCAATGACAGCTGCAGTCCATCCCGGGGGCAACTACTGGACGTCGGCGGGCACCATTCTCGTATTGTTCATCCTGCTGGTCATCATTTCTCGCACATTCCTGTAAAACAGGGTTCGGACGGTCTGCATGGCGCAGATCGTCTTTTTTATCTTCTTCAATCTCAGTAAAGCGTTAGCGAACGAAAACATCACTGATTGGCATGAACAATTTTTGCCCCAACGCGGTCGCTCACCGTCCAAAGACTCCGCCAGAAATTTTTATAACATGGAACACCAACACGCGCTTTTGTCGATAAACCAGCCGTCATTTCCCGGGAAATCAAGACACATTCCGCACAACCGTCGAAACGCCCTCTTGGATGCCGCGCGAAAACTGGTTATACTACAAAAAACGGGATAAAGGAGGCGTTGTCCATGTCCATCGCGATCATCGTGGAAGGAAAAAACGACAAAAGCCGCTTGAAGCGCGTTTTGACCGGCGATATCATGATCTTCTGTACGTTCGGAACGCCCAGCACGGACACACTGGAAGAACTGCGCGGCAAAGTTGGCGCTCGACAGGTGTACCTATTTACCGACAACGACCCGTCAGGCAAACGCATCCGCGGCCTGCTGCGCGAAACGTTCCCCGATGCCGAGCAAATCTATACGCGCAAAGGTTATGCCGGCGTCGAAGGCACGCCCGAGGAATATTTGATCCAGCAGCTGGAAAAGGCCGGATTGGAGGAGTTTATCGTCTACCCCGACATCAGCTCCGGCCTGATCTCGGACTAGCCTGCCGCCACCAGCACCGACAAAAAAAGCCGCCGGGTTTCCCCGCAGCGGCCTTGTTTTATTTTCCTTTGGCTAACGTAATGACGTCCTTGACAATATATTCCGGGTCAAGCTGCGGATCACCGGCATCATAATACGTACGCAGTGTCCCCTTCGGATCGACAATCAGAACCGCGTTGGAATGCGTGAAGTTGCCGTCCTGATCCTTGAGAACCATGATGCCGTAGTCCTCGGCCAGCTTTTGCGTCGCCGCCTCGTCGCCGCGCAGGAACGTCCACCCGCCCGGCTCGGCGTGAAATTTCGCCCCGAACTCCTTAAGCACCTGCGGCGTATCGCGCGTCGGGTCAATCGTAATCGAAACAATCTCCGCCTTGCTGCCGAGATACCCTTTCTCCTTCAACGAATCCTGCACTTTCGACAACAGGAACGACGTCGGCAGGCACACATCCGGGCAATACGAATAGAAGAAATACACCAGACGCACCTTGCCGTCCAAATCCTGCGAATTGACCGGATTGCCATCCAGATCCTGCAAATGGAACGCCGGCGCTTCCTTCATCGGGTCGAGATGATGATCCTCCGGCCCTTTCACAAACCACAGCTTATAGCCAAAAGACGCGATCATCGCCAGCAAAATCAGCCCCACCGCCAGCTTAAACCAGTTTTTTTGCAAAAAAGTACTCATCGTGACTCTTCCTCTCCCTAAAAGAAAATCCCATGTCGCCATGGGAAAAGTGGTGCCGCTTCGGCGGCATCCGGCCGTACGCTCAAGCTTGAACCGTGTCGACGACCATCATGATCGAAAGCAACGTCAGATAAGCGATGGAAAACAAAAACATGTTTTTCGCCCATTTCGTCTCATCGTCCGTTTTGAAGCCGGTCACGCACATCAACGCCCAGATCAAACCCAGCGCCGTGGCGACAATCATAAAGAAATAACCGACATAGCCGTACACCGTCAGCATGATCGATACCGGCACAAGCAGCACGATATAACGAACCATGCTCACCTTCGTCACAAACGTGCCCTTCACCACCGGCAGCAGCGGAAAACCCGCAGCGCGGTATTCCTCCATCCGGCGAATGCCAAGCGCCCAAAAATGCGGCGGCTGCCAGAGGAACAGGAACAAAAACAGCAAAATCGCGCCAAGATCAACCGTGCCGCTGACCGCGCAGTAGCCGATTATCGGCGGAACGGCCCCGGAGAAGCTGCCGACGAACGTGCTCCACACCGACGTCCGCTTGAACCAGGCGGTGTACAACCACACGTAAAGAAACAAGCCGATCAGGCCAAGCAACGTCGCCAGCGGCGAGCGAGCCAGCACATACAGCATAAACACGCCGATCAGGCCAAGAATAATGCCGTACCAAAGCACGGTGTTCGGGCTGAGCTTGCCGCTCGGCAGCGCGCGCTGCTGCGTCCGCGCCATCTTGGCATCCATTTCCCGGTCGAGATAGTTGTTCAACACGCAACCCCCGCCGATCACAAGACCCGCGCCAAGCATCGTATAAAGCAGCCGCAGCCAATCCACATCACCATGCGAAGCGATCCAGAAACCAGCGAACGCCGTCATCAAATTCGAATAAATAATGCCTGGTTTGGCCAAGCGGTAAAAGTCCTTTAACGTCACCGGCTCGTCGGACGCTTTGACGGTTTGCGTCTCGTCCGCCGATTCATGGCGCAAAGCCGCTTCCGCAGCCGCATCGCCGCTTACTTGATTGTTCACTTGTGTGCCCCCCTGTATATCCATGCTTACAGCCTGTTTGCATAAGTTCAATATTTTAATAATACCAACCTGCGCACCGTTTGACAATGAACGACGGAGAGTTGTCATCATTTTGTCGATTCTCCTTTTCAGTATGCGTGAAACGCCGCGGCCCCATCCGCTGTGGGCACAGCGCCGGGCGGCAAGACGGCAAAACGTCCTGCTCCAAGCCGGCAAACAGCAAAAAAGCATCCGCATAAGCGAATGCTTGCTGCCGCGCAGCACGCGTTGTTTGCGCGCCGGGCGCGTCTTTCGGCGCGCGGTTGTACGCGTGCGGTTGTGCGCATGCGGCGGCCGTTATGCCGCGCGCGATGCATGCGCGGCCGGCGGCGCGGCCCGGCGCGCGGCGCGCTATTTGCCGAGCGCGAGCGGCCCGCAGCCGAGCAGCAGCGCGCGCAGCCGCTGCCAGGCCGCCGTCAGCGCACGCTGCAGTTCCCAGGCGCTGCCGCCAAGCACCGACACGAGCAATCCGTGTCGGTACGTCAGGCTCGCGCCATAGCGCAGCCGGTCGGCGCCAAGTGCGTCGAGGCAAGCCAATACCGCCTCGACATGCTGCGGGCCGACCGGCTCGGCAAAGACGCACAACGTGCCGAGGTGCGTCTCGCGCTCCCAGCCCCCCGGGGCGGCCAGCCGCATCGCGGCCGGCTCGATTCGCTGGTGCTGGGCGTAGATCAGCTGTTCCCCGTGCCAGACGCGCAGGCGGTTCGCATACCGCCGATAACGGAACAGCTCGCCGCGCCCCGCACGTCCCGGGCACAAGACGTCCGCCAGCATCAACACGGAGCCTTCGGCCAGATGTACGTCGGTTTCGCCGGCGAACGCGGCGTCTTCGTACAGCATGACCGGCTCCGGCATATATTCCAGCACGGCGTCGCGCGCGAGCCGGATCGTCTGCCGCTGCGTCGCTCCGCCCGCGGTCCCAGCCGGGTGCACCTTGGTAAACGACTGGTTCGTCACATACACGTGCGCCCCCGGCTGCAAATGCCAGCTCAGCTCGTACCGGTCGCCGTCCATCAGGCCCGGCGAGCAGTCCATCACATAGACGGCGACCTGCTCGCCGCGCGCCGTGCCGCCGGCTGCCGCTGTACGCGCTCCATCAGCCGACGCTCCCGCAAGGCTCCCGCCCCCGGCGGCCGCCGCAATACGTGCTGCCCACTCACCTGCACTTGGCCCAGCCGCATTGCTCCCGCCGTCCGCCGGCGGGGTTGCGGGCGCGAGCCTGCTTGCGTCCCCGCTCAAACTCCCGCCGCGCTCCTTGACTCCTGCCCCAACCGCGGCAAATCCCTCCGCTCCGGGCGCAACAACTGCTCCCGGCGGCGCGTTCACCCCGTCCGCCGCCGGAGCCATCACAGCCGCTCCCCCGCTCCCTGACGGCTTGTTCTCTACGCGAAACGTCTTGGCAATCTTGAGCGGGGAGGTGTGGTAGCGCTGCACAAGCACCGTGCGTCCGCCGCGGACGGCGAATTCGGCCGCCAGCTCCCCGCCGCGATCAGGCATAGCCGATCTCCCGCTCCACCCAGCTGACGATCGCGTCAACGCCGACGCCGCCCATCAGGTTGGAGAAAATGTACGGGCGATCGCCGCGCATTTTTTTCGTATCTTCCTCCATCACCGCAAGGCTCGCGCCAACGTAGGGAGCAAGATCGGTTTTGTTGATGATCAGCATGTCGGAACGCATAATGCCCGGGCCGCCCTTGCGGGGAATTTTTTCCCCTTGCGCCACGTCGATCATATAAATGAAGCGATCCACCAGCTCCGGGCTGAACGCCGCGGCCAAATTGTCGCCGCCGCTTTCGATAAAAATCACGTCCAGTTGCTCAAACCGCCGCTCCAACTCCTCAATCGCTTCAAAATTCATCGAAGCGTCCTCGCGAATCGCCGTATGCGGACAGCCGCCGGTTTCCACGCCGATAATCCGCTCCTCCGGCAACGCCTGCGAACGGATGAGAATCCGCGCGTCTTCCTTCGTATAAATATCGTTCGTAATGACGCCGATGCTCAGCCGGTCCTGGAGCTTGCGGGCCAGCTTCTCGACCAGCGCCGTTTTGCCCGAGCCAACCGGGCCGCCGATGCCGATGCGCAGCGGGCGGCTGCGATCCGCCTGCGGCTGCTCCCAATGGTGGTGATGGTGATGATCTTGTCCTTGACACATGGTAATTCCTCCCCTAAATCATTTATGACATAAAAAGCCGCGAATACAACGTCTCATGCTGCATCATCGCCAAATCCGCCGCCGGCGTGTTCGTCCACGCATCCAGCGGCTCCGCATCCGCGACCTGCCGCCACGCTGCCGTCGTTAAGGGCAGCAACTTGGCCAGCAGCACCTGCCCTTGCGTCTGTCCCATCGACATCAAGCGCAACGCGCTGTTGACGCAGGTGACGATGCAAGTATACAAAAAGCCCTCCACCGCCCGTTCCAGCGGCACCTGCAAATAATAACCGACCCAACCGTGCACCAGCGCATGTGTACCGGCGCAGCGGCCGCTTCCGACAGCTTCGTCGAGCGCCGCCCATGGCAGCCCGGGATACATCGCCCGCGCCAGTTGCTGCAGCCGCCGGCCCATCTTTTGCACCCCGGCCCGCGTCTCGGCGGCCGCCCGCTGCACATGCAGCAAGTGGTCGACCTCCCACACCCGCGCCCACTCGCCGAGCGGGGCGAACCGGTACATCGCCTTGATCGCCATGGCATCCGCCGTCGTCCAGTTCATCAACAACATCGTCCGCACATAAGCTTCCAAATCGTCCAACGTGCGCAGCCGGTCCTGCTGTACAAGCGTCTCCAGCCCAAAAGAATGCGCGAAGCCGCCAATCGGCAGCGCCGAATCAAGCAGTTGCTGGTATGCCAGCCAATGGTAAGCGGCCGGCGCGGCGGAAGCGGCTGCGGTTTGTTCCCGGTTTTCCGTCCCCTGGCCCCTATCTCTTTGGTCCGCTTGATTTCTATCGTCTATCCGCTCCGCCATCGCCCGTTCACCTCTTCCCTTAATCAAATCCGACATGTGAGGATGACTGCCAAAAGAAAGCAGCCACAGTTCACCACACCTTCAAAACAGAAAATACAACTGCGTCATCGGCAGTTCCGTCGCCGGTTCGCATGCAATCGGCTCACCGTCGACCCTCACCTCATACGTCTCCGGGTTCACCTCGATCGACGGCGTCTCGGCGTTATGAATCATGTCCTTTTTGCCGACGTTGCGGCAGCCCTGCACCGGCTCGACCCGCTTCTGCAAGCCAAGCCGCTCGGCGATCCCGGCGTCATAAGCCGCTTGCGAAACGAACGTGATCGAGCTGGCCGCCAGCGCCTTGCCAAACGCCGCGAACATCGGCCGGCCAAATACCGGCTGCGGCGTCGGAATCGACGCGTTCGGGTCGCCCATCTGGGCATAGGCGATGCTGCCGCCTTTCAGCACCAGATCGGGTTTCACGCCGAAAAACATCGGGCTCCACACGACCAGATCGGCGAACTTGCCCGGCTCCAGCGAGCCGACGAGATGCGAGATGCCGTGCGTAATCGCCGGATTGATCGTATATTTGGCCACGTAACGTTTGATGCGGAAGTTATCGCTATGCCCGGTGTCCGGGGCGAGCGGGCCGCGCTGCTTTTTCATCTTGTCCGCGGTTTGCCACGTACGGATGATCACCTCGCCAACCCGGCCCATCGCCTGCGAATCGGAGCTGATCATGCTGAACACGCCCATATCGTGCAGGATATCTTCGGCGGCGATCGTCTCCGGCCGAATCCGCGAATCGGCAAAAGCGACGTCTTCGGGAATCCGGCTGTCGAGATGGTGGCACACCATCAGCATGTCAAGATGCTCTTCGATCGTATTGACCGTATACGGCCGGGTCGGATTCGTCGAGGACGGCAGCACGTTTGGCTCCGCAGCCGCGCGGATAATGTCCGGGGCATGGCCGCCGCCCGCGCCTTCCGTATGATACGTGTGGATCGTCCGGCCTTTGATCGCCGCCAGCGTGTCCTCGAGAAATCCCGCTTCATTTAATGTGTCGGTATGAATCGCCACCTGCACGTCGTAGCGGTCGGCCGCGGACAAACACGCATCGATCGCCGCGGGCGTCGTGCCCCAATCCTCGTGCAGCTTCAGCCCCATCGCACCGGCTTCGATCTGCTCGATCAAAGGTTCGACGAACGAAGCGTTGCCTTTGCCGGTGAAGCCAAGGTTCATCGGGAAACCTTCGGCCGCCTCCAACATCCGCCGTATATGCCAGGCGCCTGGCGTACACGTCGTTGCATTCGTACCGGTCGCCGGCCCGGTGCCGCCGCCGATCATCGTCGTAACGCCCGCAGCAAGCGCCGTTTCGATCTGCTGCGGACATATATAATGAATGTGCGCGTCGATGCCGCCGGCGGTGACGATTTTGCCCTCGCCGGCAATCACCTCGGTGCTCGCGCCAACGATCATGTTCGGATGCACACCGTCCATGATATCGGGGTTGCCCGCTTTACCGATGCCAACAATCTGGCCGTCCTTGATCCCGATATCGGCTTTGACAATGCCCCAATGGTCGATGATAACTGCGTTGGTGATCAGCGTATCAAGCACACCCTCGTCGCGTTTCGCCCGGCTTGATTGCCCCATGCCGTCGCGAATGACCTTGCCCCCGCCGAATTTGCATTCATCGCCATACACCGTATAGTCGTGTTCGATTTCCGCCCACAACTCCGTATCGGCCAGCCGTACGGCATCGCCGCGGGTCGGGCCAAACATCGCAGCGTAGCTGCTGCGCTCCATCTGCGTCACGGTCGCTCCCCCTCCCATACGCGCAACCGCGCTGTCGTTTCCTCCGCCATCTGCCCGCGCACCGCCGGTCCGCGGCTCAGACCGTTCAGCCCATACGCCAGCTTCGCGCCGCCGAGCTCCACAAGCCGCACGGGCTTCTCCTCGCCGGGCTCAAAGCGCACAGCCGTGCCGGCCGGAATGTCGAGCCGCATGCCATAAGCAAGCGTGCGATCAAACGCCAGCCCGCGGTTGACCTCAAAAAAATGGAAATGCGAGCCGACCTGCACCGGCCGGTCCCCCTGATTCATCACCAGCACCTCAACGGTGTGCCTCCCGGCATTCAGCTCGATATAACCGCTTCGTATCCGATATTCTCCGGGGATCATCGGGTTATCCCTCCTTTCATCCATACGGGTTTGGCTCTCCCGCTTATTCGGCAATCGGCTGATGCACCGTCACCAGCTTTGTTCCATCCGGGAACGTCGCTTCCACCTGGACCTCATGCAGCATATGCGGCACGCCCTCCATCACCTGGTCGGACTTTAACACCTGCGTGCCCAGCCGCATCAATTCGGCAACGCTCAGCCCGTCGCGGGCCCCCTCCATAATTTCCGATGTAATCAAAGCTACACTTTCAGGATAATTAAGTTTGACACCACGGGCCAATCGCCGTTGCGCCAAGTCGGCAGCTACGGTGATCAGCAGCTTTTCCTTCTCCCTTTCCGTCAAATACACGTTTTCACCTCTTCAAAAACCGAATATTAGCAACTTCTTACCCCCATTATATTCGTCTATTTCCCAAATGTAAATCCATTATGTTAGATTTTATTACACATAAACAGGCATATTTAATGATAAGATTTCGTAATTTAGATAAAAATACCATCAAAACTGGCATTCCCACCTATTTTTCAGAAAATAAACACAAATTTATGTTATGTATATTGACATTAACATCACGCTACCTTTATGATAGGCCATGTAATCCAAAACTTGTTAAAGGGAGAGGGACTTGAATGAGAGAGAAAAGAAAAGTCGGCAAGTATGTATTACCCTTCAGTATGGCAGTGATGATCGCGCTTACGGGCTGCGCGTCATCGACAACAACCTCCGGCGGCACGACGACCGACGGCGCAGCGGACGCGGCGGCAGCTTCCGGCGATACCGTGCCGGTAGGCATTTTGCACTCCCTGACCGGCACGATGTCGATCAGCGAAGTATCCGTGCGCGACGCCGAGCTGCTGGCGATTGACGAAATCAACGCCGCGGGCGGCGTACTCGGCAAAACCATCAAACCGATCATTGAAGACGGCGCCTCCGACTGGCCAACCTTTGCGGAAAAAACGAAAAAGCTGATTCAAAAAGACAACGTCGCCACGATCTTCGGCCTCTGGACATCGGCCAGCCGCAAGGCGGTCCTGCCAGTCGTCGAGCAAAACAAAGGGCTGCTGTGGTATCCGGTTCAATATGAAGGCCTCGAATCTTCCCCGAACATCTTCTATACGGGCGCTACGACCAACCAGCAAATCATTCCTGCCGTCACCTGGCTTTTGCAAAATAAAGGCAAGAAATTTTACCTGCTCGGCTCCGATTACGTCTTCCCCAGAACCGCCAACAAAATCATCAAGGAGCAGCTCAAAGCCGAAGGCGGCACGCTCGTCGCCGAGGAATACACGCCGCTGGGCCACACCGATTACAACACAATCATCAGCAAAATCAAAAAGGAAAAGCCGGACGTCGTGTTCAACACGCTGAACGGCGACAGCAACGTCGCGTTTTTCAAGCAATTGAAAGACGCCGGCATTACCGCCAGCGACCTGACCACGATGTCCGTCAGCATCGCCGAAGAAGAAGTGCGCGGCATCGGCGCTTCGGTGCTCGAAGGCCATTACGTGGCCTGGAACTACTACCAAACGACCGATACGCCGGAAAACAAAAAATTCGTCGCAGCGTACAAAGCCAAATACGGCCAGGACCGCGTCACCGACGATCCGATCGAAGCCGGCTACACCGCCGTCTACCTGTGGGCCGAAGCCGTGAAGAAAGCGGGCTCCTTCGATATCGACAAAGTGAAGGAAGCGGCCAAAGGCATCGAATTCAACGCGCCGGAAGGCAAGGTGACGATCGACGGCGACAACCAGCACATCATGAAAACCGCGCGCATCGGGCAAATCCAAGCCGACGGCCAAATCAAGGAAGTGTGGAACTCCGGTTCGCCGATCAAACCTGACCCGTACCTGAAAACATACCCTTGGGGCGCAGAAGTTACGAAATAAGATCGACACTTCCAGCAGGGCTGCCGGACGGCAGTCCTGCATTTTCCATCCTGAAAGATGAGGTGAAGCAATGAGCCTGCTGCTGTTGCAATTATTTAACGGACTTAGCTTAAGCTCGATTCTGCTGTTGATCGCGCTGGGCCTGGCGATTACGTTCGGGCTGATGAACGTCATCAACATGGCGCACGGCGAATTTATTATGATCGGCGCCTACATGGCGTACATGGTGCAGCAGCTGTTTCAAAAATGGCTGCCCGCCTCGGCGTTCGGCTGGTATTTCGTCGTTTCGCTTGGCGTCGCCTTCGTCGTGGCGTTCGTCATCGGCTGGCTGCTGGAGACGCTGCTGATCCGCTTTCTCTACGGCAGACCGCTCGACAGCTTGCTGGCGACCTGGGGCGTCAGCCTGGTGCTGCAGCAAGTCGCCCGCTCGATCTTCGGTGCGCCGAACGTCGCGGTCCAAGCCCCGGCCTGGCTCGAAGGCGGCCTGCACCTGACGGCCGACCTGATCCTGCCGTACAAGCGCATCTTCATCATCGCGCTGGTGGCGTTGTGCATCGTCGCCATCTACGTGTATATGTACCGCACCGCCGGCGGCCGCCGCATGCGCGCCGTGATGCAAAACCGCAGCATGGCCGCCTGCCTCGGCATCTCGACCCGGCGCGTCGACGCCCAGTCGTTTGCTTTTGGCTCGGCCATGGCCGGGATCGCCGGCTGCGCCTTGACGCTGGTCGGACCCATCGGCCCGACGATCGGCACGTATTACATCGTTGACGCCTTTATGGTCGTCGTGCTCGGCGGCATCGGCAAGCTGGTTGGCACCGTGGCCGGAGCGCTTGGCATCGGCGTGTTCAATACGGCGCTGGAATACACCACCAGCGCCACGATCGGCAAGGTGCTGGTATTCACGCTGATCATCGCCTTCCTGCAATGGAAGCCGCTGGGCTTGGTGACGATGCGGTCCCGATCGCTGGATTAACGAAAGGAAGTGATGGGCTCGATGGTAGCCAACGGAAATGGCAAACTCAAGCTTGCGGTCTACACCGTCAGCTTCGCGCTGCTTGCGCTCGCACCGCTGTTTATGTCCGAGTTTCGCTTGTCGCTGCTCGGCAAATTTCTCGCTTACGCCGTTCTGGCGATCGGCATCGATTTAATCTGGGGTTATACCGGCATTATGAGCTTGGGCCATGGCGTCTACTTCGGGCTTGGCGCCTACTGCATGGCGATGCATCTCAAGCTCGTCGCAAGCGGCGGCCAGCTGCCCGATTTCATGTCCTGGAGCGGCGTCGAAAAGCTGCCCTGGTTCTGGGTCCCGTTCCAGAACGCCGGCTTCGCGCTGATCATGGCGTTGGCCGTCCCGGTCGCCGTCGCCTTCATTCTCGGCTACTTCACGTTCCGCAACCGGATCAAGGGCGCGTTTTTTTCGATTTTGTCCCAGGCGCTTGTGATCATTACGGTCACACTGTTTGTCGGCCAGCAGGGCTACACCGGCGGCACGAACGGCCTGACGAATTTCGATACGTTCCTCGGCTTCAACCTGCGCGCGCCGTCGACGAAACTGTTCTTTTTCTACATGACGCTGGCTGTCGTGCTGATTGTGCTGGTGCTCGCCGCCCTGCTCGTCAAAAGCCGGATGGGCCACATCCTCACCGCAATCCGCGACGGCGAAAACCGCGTCCGCTTTATCGGCTACAACCCGGTTGCGTTCAAAGTGTTCATCTATTGCGTCTCGGCTGCGCTGGCCGGACTCGCCGGCGTGTTGTTCGTCTTGCAGGAGGGCATCATCTCCCCGGCGCAAATGGGCATCGTCCCTTCGATTGAAATGGTGCTGTGGGTCGCAATCGGCGGGCGGGCGACGATCGGCGGAGCCGTGCTCGGCGCGCTGATCACCAACGCCGCCAAAACAACGTTCAGCGAAGCGTATCCCGAATGGTGGCCAATCATGCTCGGCGCAATGTTCATCGTCGTCGTCCTGTTTATGCCCAAGGGCATCGTCGGCACGATCGCTCACTACTTGCCCCGCTGGCGCAAGCCAAAGCTTGGCGCCGTCGTCGCATCGCGGGAAGTGCCCTCGCGCGGCGAGATCAGCTCGTCTTAAATTTAGCCTGGACTGGAGGATTCGTCATGCAACCAACCGCCAATGCACCGCAAGCCGGCCCGCATGCCGCGGCCGACCGCCATACGGATATTTTGCGCGTGGAGGGTCTTGAAGTCAGCTTCGACGGCTTCAAGGCGATTCAAGGTCTCAATCTGACGCTGGCGCGCGGTGAGCTGCGCTTTTTGATCGGCCCGAACGGCGCCGGCAAAACAACGCTGCTCGACGTGATCTGCGGCAAGGTCAAGCCGTCGCAGGGCCGTGTTTTTTTCAAAAATCAGATCGATTTGACCCGGCATCAGGAGCACCAGATTGCGCAAATCGGCATCGGCCGCAAGTTTCAGGCCCCTTCCGTGTTTGCGATGCTGACCGTGATCGACAATATGGTGCTGTCGATGAAGCAGCCGCGCGGCATTATCAGCGCCCTTCGGGCGAAAACCAGCGCCGAACAGCAAGAACGGCTCATCGAGCGGCTTGCAATGATCGGCCTCACGGACAAAAGGCAAGCCAAAGCCGGATCGCTTTCCCACGGCGAAAAACAGTGGCTGGAAATCGGCATGCTGCTGATGCAGGAACCCGACCTGCTGCTGCTTGACGAGCCGGCCGCCGGCATGACCGACAGCGAAACGGAGAAAACCGGCGAGCTGCTGCACCAAATCAGCGAAAAGCAAACCGTGATCGTCGTCGAACACGACATGGAATTTGTGCGCCAGTTTGCGAAAACCGTCACCGTGCTGCATGAAGGCACCGTGCTGCGCGAAGGGACGATGCAGGAGATTCAAAACGACGATAAAGTCGCCGAGGTGTATTTGGGAAGGAGAGTGGAGCGCAGTGCTTAGCTTGCAAAATGTGGAATCCGGCTACGGCGAAAGCACCGTCGTCCGCGGTGTGAACCTCAAGGTCGAGCCTGGGCAAATCGTCTGCCTGATGGGCCGCAACGGCGTCGGCAAAACGACGCTGATGAAAACGATCATGGGCCAACTGCGCCCCAAAACCGGCACGATCACGTACAACGGCCGCGATGTGACCGCGTTGCCCTCCGATCTGCGGGCGAAAGCCGGGATCGGCTATGTGCCGCAGGGCCGGGATATTTTCGCTCAGTTGACGGTGGAAGAAAATTTGCTGCTCGGGCTCGAAGCCGCCGCCGATCGCCGGCGCAAGCTGCCGGATGCGGTGTTCGAGACGTTCCCCGTGCTGCGGCAAATGCTGCACCGCAAAGGCGGCGATTTGAGCGGCGGCCAGCAGCAGCAGCTTGCCATCGCCCGCGCGCTGGCCGCCGGCCCGCAGCTGCTGCTGCTCGACGAGCCGATGGAAGGCATCCAGCCGTCGATCGTGATGGAGATCGAAGCGATCATCGAAACGATCAAGCGCAGCCGCGAAATCGCCGTGCTGCTCGTCGAGCAAAGCCTGGAATTTGCTACAAGCATCGCCGATTACTATTATGTCGTCGACAAGGGGACGATCGTGGCCGAAGGCAACGCCGAAGCGCTGAGTGAAGACCAGGTTCGCAAGCATTTGACCGTATGAAGCCACGCCCGATGTCATGTTGCAGGGAAGCCTTTTTCGCCGAAGCCGCCGTTTGGAGCGCTTCCCGAAAGGCTTCTTTTTTCGTTTACGCAATTTTTCGACAAATCGAAAAGCACTGGACGCGACAATAATGGATGGGTTATAGTGAAAATAGATATCTCTTCCCAGCGGCGCTTATACATCTGCTCCGGCAATACTCGTGATGCGATACATAGATGAATCTGCAGCTTCGAACCATCGGGCGCGGTACATGATGAACGTAGAGGGGGGATAAGCAAACATGTCTAAGATATTGATTATCGAGGACGATCTGAGCATCGGAGAGATGATGTCGATTTACCTCTTCGAGGAAGGCTATCAGGTCAAGCGGGCCGAAAATGGCACGCAAGGCGAACAGCTTTTTCGCGAATTTGGCCCGGATGTCATCGTGCTGGATATTATGCTTCCAGACGTTGACGGCATCCAGCTCTGCTCCTCGTTCCGCAGCGTATCGAGCGTGCCGATCCTCATGGTTTCCGCCAAAAGCGAGGTATCCGATCGCGTTCGCGGGCTGCAAACCGGCGCAGACGACTACATGTGCAAGCCGTTCAGCATGCGCGAGCTGTCGGCGCGCGTTCAGGCTTTGCTGCGCAGGGCGCAATCGTTCGCTCCGCCGCCGTCGGCCCCGGCCGTCGCCAGCGATCAAGCGATCCAGCTTGACGCGGACAAACGCTGCTTGTACGTGAACAGCCAGGAGATCGAAACGACGTTTTCGGAATTCGAGATCATGAAGCTGTTTTGGCAAAATCAGGGCCGGGTGTACAGCCGCGAAGAGCTGTTGAACCGGGTGCGCGGTTTCGATTCGTACGTGACCGAGCGAGCCATCGACGTGCACATCGCCAATTTGCGCAAGAAGATCGAGAAGGACCCGAAAGAACCGAAATATATCAAAACCGTCTGGGGCGTCGGCTACAAGTTCATGCTCACGTAGAGCATGTCGGCCGTCCGGCCCGGGCGTCACGCGGAACCTGCAAGGGTTCTTTTTTGCTGACCTTTTTTCATCCCCTCTGGAAATTGTCACCAATTGGGCGCATGCACAATATGATGATTAAGGAAAACCGCCCCCCGCCTTGAACGGGAACCAGAGGAGGACTTATGGAAATGATGAACAATCCTTACAAAATGGCAACGCCGGTGCCCTACGGCTACCCTTATCCGAACCCGGCTGCCGCCACAACCTTGCCGATGGTGCCGAACGGCTCGACCATTTCACCAAGCGGCACTACGGCTGCGCCGAGCCTGACGCCCAGCGGTGTGAACGTGCCTGGCCTGCTGCCGGCCGAAGAATCGTTCATTGAAAACATTTTGCGCCTGAACCTCGGCAAAATGGCTACCTTGTACATGACGTACGAAAACAACTCCGAATGGAACGCCAAGATTTTCAAAGGCAAGCTGGAAGCCGCCGGCCGCGACCATATCATCATCAGCGATCCGGCCACCGGCATGCGTTACCTGCTTTTGATGGTCAACCTCGATTACATCACGTTTGACGAAGAATTGAACTACTCGTACCCGTTCGCCAACAGAAGCGGTTCGTTGACTGCGCCCCGCCGCTAGTTCCGCTTGAGCTTAACCGTTGCCAAAGCCGCCGCTTTGCGTTCGCCGCAAAGCGGCGGCTTTTTAACGTATCGCCGTAAAATGCCACATGTGCAGCTTGGCCGTCCCGCCTTGCACCCAAGTAGCCCAAGCAGGTTGCGGCAAGCAAACGTCGTCCGCTCCCTCCAGCCGCTCGCGTTTCATCGCCGCGTATTCCTCCGGCGTCACGCCGCTCCATATTTCAACGAACAGACCGGGCTGGTCCGTTCCCTCCAGCACTTCCAAACGCCTTTCCGCTTGCGCCAAGCGGCGCATATACTGCAAGTAAACGCCACGTTTCTCCGGCTTTATGGCATACTCCACAAAAACTTTGTGCATTTTTTGGCGCTCCTTCCGATTAAAATCAGGTCCAATAATGGTAAACTAATGGAGAACGACCAAATTCGCTTTCCCGAAGGAAAGCCTCATGGGGGGAACCTGTTTTGGACACAGGAACACATCTGGTCATTGGGCTCGGACTTGCCGGCTTGGCCCAAATCGATCCTGTCGTAGCCTCAAGCTCAGCGATGACGACAGCCGTGCTGATCGGCACCGTAGCCGGCTCGCAAATTCCCGATATCGACGGCCTGCTGCGCTTGAAAGGCAACGCCGCTTACATCCGCAACCACCGCGGCCGCTCGCATTCGCTTCCCGCCCTGTTCGTTTGGACGGCGCTGATTACCGGTGCCATCGGGCTGTTCGCCCACACCTTGCCGCTGGCTCATCTGGCGTTGTGGGTGGGCATCGCCGTATGCTTCCACGTGTTCACCGATCTGTTTAATACGTATGGCACCCAAGCACTGCGGCCTTTTTCGGAAAAATGGGTGTCATGGAACATTATACACATTTTTGACCCGTTTATCTTTCTCAGCCACCTGGCTGCGCTGCTGATGTGGTCGTTCCGCGTCGCGCCGCCAACGGTCCTTTTTCCGACGCTGTATGCGCTGCTCGCCTTGTATTACATCTGGCGCTCGATAGACCACTACCTGCTGGAAAAAGGGCTGCGCCACAAGGACGCCGGCTATGCGCCCGGTGATCACTACATGCTGGGCACAACGCTCAACCTGTACGTCTGGAACGTCGTCAAACGCCGTCAGGACGGCAGCTTCCAGCTCGGCGAGCTGCGCAACGGCAAGCTGAAATGGGTCGATACGATCCGCTGCGTCGAACACCCGGCCGTCGAAGCGTCCAAAAAACATCAGGACATTCAGGCGCTGCTGTATTTCTCCTCCTACGCCTGCGCAGAAATGAAAGAACACGCCTGGGGCTACGAGGTGCGCTGGGTCGACGTCCGCTACCGCCACCGCAAGCAATACCCGTTCATCGCCGTGCTGCTGCTCGATCACAACTACGAAACGCTCGACTCGTACGTTGGCTGGGTCAGCGACTCGCGGCTTGGCAAAAAGCTGCGCGTCGACATGCATTAAATGCGAAACCACGGAGCATGGTTTGGCCGCGTTATAAGCTGCCGTTTGCGGGAAGATCCGTGAATGCGCAGCTTTTTTTATCGACGATCCGCTCCCCGCACGGCCTGCCGCAATCCTTTGCCGGGCTGCGGGCGCACAACGCAATACAAGCCCAAGGGATTCCCCCTGGGCCGTATATCTTCTACATCAAACATAAAAGCTATTGGACGAATGAACTCGGCTGCCGATTAACGGAATTGGCCGGCAAGCGTTTGCTCGGCGATTTGCACCAGACGGCGGGTAATATGTCCGCCGATCGCGCCCGTGTCGCGGGTAGCCATGTAACCGTAGTAACCGTCTTGAGGAATTTGGATGCCCAATTCTTGAGCAACCTCATACTTCAATTGATCGAGAGCTTGATTGGCTTGCGGAACTACCAGCGTGTTACTGTTGCGAGATTGTCCTGTACCCATAAGGATCAGACTCCTTTCAGTCAGCTATTGATCTTTGATGTATTTGCAAGCTTGCAATCCTAGTATGTGGAGGAAGCCAAATTATATGCGCCCCCGATAAAAAATTTTCAAGCGGCAAACATCCCCCTGATCCCGCATCCTGTGGTACAATGATGGATAAAAAAGAAAGCAGGTTTTATCCGTTATGAGCAAACCGCTGGCCCTTCTTTTTGCCGTTATCGGCACGTTGCTATTGGCCTCGATCAGCTTTTTCATCAGCGTCCGCCAGCCGTGGATGGTGCTGGTCTGCTCCGTCGCCGCCTTGCTGTTCATCGGCTGGGGTTTCGCCGTCAAAGCGCGTTTGCGCAAAAAAAACGGCACGCCGCCGTCCGCACGTTGACAGCGTCTTGTCCAGGAGGCTATACTTTTGTTAATACCTGCCAGTTTTTACGGTTCACGAAAAGTAGTCGTCCTTGTGCGCTACTTTTTTTCACCTTACATATTACCAAAATTGAAATATTTCATTTCAGAAACAAACTCATTTTGGACAGAAACGGGGCGGAACGGATGCTCAAAATCGGCATCGCTTGTTATCCCACGCTGGGCGGCTCCGGCGTAGTCGCGACAGAGCTTGGCAAACTGATGGCCGAACAAGGCCACGAGGTGCATTTTATTACCGACCGCATGCCGTTTCGGCTGGGGTCCTTCCACGCCAATATTTTTTATCACGAGGTCGAGGTCAGTGACTATTACGTCTTTCGTTACCCGCCTTACGATCTGGCGCTCGCGAACAAATTGGCCCAAGTCGCCAAACAGCAGCAGCTCGACATTCTGCATGTGCATTACGCCGTGCCGCACGCCATTTGCGCCTATTTGGCCAAGCAAATGGTCGGGCCGCAGCTTAAGGTCGTCACGACGCTGCACGGCACCGACATCACGATTCTCGGCCACGACCCGTCGCTCAGGGATTTGATCCGGCTGGCGATTCATCAAAGCGACGCCGTTACCGCCGTCTCGCAGGACTTGATCGACGAGACGTATGCCACGCTGCAGATCGAAAAGCCGATCGAACTCGTCTACAATTTCGTCGACGGTCGGGATTATATCGCCCCGGCCAACCCGACGCTTCGCCAGCAATACGCCCAACCGCACGAAAAAATTTTGCTGCACATGTCCAACTTCCGCCCCGTGAAACGCGTGCCGGACGTTGTCGACATCTTCGCCAGGGTGAACGAGCAGGTGCCGGCCCGCCTGCTGTTCGTCGGCGAAGGCCCCGACCTGGCCAAAGCGGTCGCCCAGGTCAAGCAGCTTGGCCTCGCCGACAAGGTGCATTACCTCGGCAAGCAAAACAACGTCGCCGAGGTCATTGGCCTTGCCGACCTGCTGCTGCTGCCGTCGGACAAAGAGAGCTTCGGGCTTGTCGCGCTCGAAGCGATGGCCGGCGGCATGCCGACGGTCGGCTCTGATTCCGGCGGCATCCCGGAGGTGATCCGCCACGGCATCGACGGCTTCCTCGCCCCGGTCGGCGATACCGAGCGGATGGCGGCTTATGCCGTCCTGCTTTTGCAAAACCGCGAGTTGTACGACGCGTTTTCGCTTGCGGGGCTGCAGCGCGCGCGCAGCCACTTCTCCGCTGCGGTCATCGCCGGGCAATACGAGCGGATTTACGCTCGTGTCGCCCGCGGTGAGCGCAGCGAGCGCTCGGCTGCCGCGCTGCCGAGCCATTGATCCGGCGTGCCGGCCCCGCAGGGGCACGCCAGCTGCACGCGCGCCCACCTGTGGGGGGCACGCCAGGCTAGGCGAAAAAGACGCTTCCCCACCCACTGTGAACAGTGAGAAAGGGAAGCGTCTTTTTCGCTTGAGCGAGCGGCCACCGCGCGCAAGGCTGCTCGCTCTACCCACTCGCGGCGCCGGCCCAGCCTGCGCCCTAGCGCCGCGGCAAAAAGCCCATCCGCTGCTTCACTTCGCGCAGCGTCGCATCGGCGACCTCGGCAGCTTCCTCGGCGCCCTTGCGCAGCACGTCGTAGATGACGCCGGAGCTGCGCACCTCGCGGTAACGCTGCTGCAACGGCTCCAGCACCGCCACCACGTGCTCGGTCAAATCCTTTTTGAACGGCCCATACCCTTGGCCTTCGTATTTCGCTTCGATCTCCTGCACGCTCAGATCGGCAAATTGCGCATAAATGCTGATCAGGTTGCTGACCTCCGGCTTGTTCGCCGGATCGAATTTCACCTCACGGCCTGAATCGGTCACGGCGCGGCTGAGCTTTTTGCGGATCACATCCGGCTCGTCCAGCATCGCGATATAGCTGCCGGCGTTCGGATTGCTTTTGCTCATCTTCTTCGACGCATCATCGAGCGACATGATCCGTGCGCCCACCTCCGGCATATACGGCTCCGGCATCGTAAACGTCTCACCGAAACGGTTGTTGAACCGGTTCGCCAAATCGCGCGTCAGCTCCAGATGCTGCTTCTGATCGTCGCCCACCGGAATCAAATCGGCGTTGTACAGCAAAATATCGGCCGCCATCAGCGACGGATACGTAAACAACCCCGCGCCAACCGACTCCTTGCCCGCCGACTTGTCCTTGAACTGCGTCATCCGCTCCAGCTCGCCCATATAGGTGAGCGTCGTCATCAGCCAGCCGAGCTCGGCATGCGCCGGAACGTGCGATTGCAGGAAAATCGACGCCTTGTCGGGGTCGATCCCCGCCGCCAAATACAATGCCGCCACCGACTCCGTCTGCTCGCGCAGCGCCTCGGGCTCCTGCGGCACCGTAATCGCATGCAGGTCCACGACCATAAAATAGCAGCGGTGCAAATGCTGCAGCTTCACATAGTTGCGCAACGCGCCGATATAGTTGCCAATCGTCAACTGGCCGCTGGGTTGAATGCCGGATAATACTCGTTTCATCGATTAACGACTCCTTTAGTTTTCAAATAGTGGAAACTTCCTGTTCATCAAGCTTGTACAGGCCCTTAAGCCAATCACCAAGCAACTCGCTGCCTGCCCACAGCGGCTGTCAAGCTGTGTCAAGCCATCCCATCAAATCAACGCAAAAAGGCCCCTCATCCGCAAGGGACGAGAGACCGTGGTGCCACCCTAATTCGCCTTCACGCCCACGCCGTAGCGGCGGTCGCCCAAAAGCCTTAAGCCCGATAACGGCGGGCCGCCGCTTGGCCTACTGAGCGCATCGCACCACTCGTCCGGGCTCGGGCCCCGCACGCGCTGCTGCGCCGTTCAACCTCATGCTCAAGGACCCATTCGGCTTGTCTGCTCCACCGGTTCGCACCTGCCACCGGCTCTCTGAGAAGCGCCCAACAAACGTACTTGTTCCTGTCATCGCATCAATTTTGTTCTAATTATACACGTTCGCATCGCGTTGTCAACCTGCATGCCTCCGCAGAAGCCGGACAAACGGGCTTGCAGCATAAGCGGCGCGACACCAGTGACAAAGCATACGCCGTACAAAAACTTGTCCGCATACCCCTCTGACTGCCGCCGGGTGACTGCATCCCTCTCGCCAACTGCCGCCAAATGGCTGCACCGCTCGCAAAAAAACTGCGCTGCCCGAAGGACAACGCAGTTGCCTAGCCGCCACGCCGCACATCAATCCCGCTGCGTTGCGCACACATTGCAATTAAATTTTCAACACGCCGCCCGTGCTGGCATTCGTCACCAACTTGGAGTAGCGGGCCAGGTAGCCGGATTGGATTTTCGGCTCAAACCCTTTCCACTCGGCACGACGCGCCGCCATTTCCTCGTCGCTGATTTGCAGCTCAATTTTGCGGTTGTCCAAATCCAACTCGATGATGTCGCCGTCATGGACAAACGCCAGCGGACCGCCCTCGGCCGCCTCCGGCGAAATATGCCCGATGCTGATGCCGCGGGAAGCGCCGGAGAACCGGCCATCGGTGATCAGGCCAACCTTTGCGCCCAGACCCATGCCGACGATTTGCGACGTAGGCGCGAGCATTTCCGGCATGCCGGGACCACCCTTTGGACCTTCGTAGCGGATGACAACGACATGGCCTTCCTTGACCTTACCGTTGGCGATGCCGTACAACGCGTCTTCCTGCGAGTCGAAACAGATCGCCGGGCCAACATGGCGTCCGCCGACCGACTTGTCGACAGCGCCAACTTTAATGATGCTGCCTTCCGGCGCCAGATTGCCGAACAACACGGCCAAACCGCCTTTGGCGCTATGCGGGTTGTCCAGCGAATGAATCACGTCATGGTTCAAAATTTCGCAGCCGGCCACGTTCTCGGCCAGCGTTTTGCCGGTTACGGTAATGCGCGAGCCGTCCAGTGCGCCCGGCTTTTTGAGCAGTTCGTTAATAACCGCGCTCACGCCGCCGGCCAGATGCACGTCTTCGATATGATAGTCGGAAGCCGGAGCGATTTTCGCCAAATGCGGCACACGCTCGGCCACTTCGTTGATTCGTTCGATCGGATATTCGAAACCTGCTTCGCGGGCAATCGCCAGCGTGTGCAGCACCGTGTTCGTCGAACCGCCCATCGCCATATCAAGCGCAAACGCGTTGTCGATCGTTTCCATCGTCACGATATCGCGTGGTTTGATGTCCTGTTTGATCAGCTCCATCAGTTGGCGAGCCGAACGCTTCACGAACTCCTTGCGCTCTTCCGCTACGGCGAGAATCGTGCCGTTGCCCGGCAGCGCCAGACCAAGGCCTTCGGCCAGACAGTTCATCGAGTTGGCCGTAAACATGCCGGAACACGAGCCGCAAGTCGGACAGCCGTATTGCTCCAGCTCCTGCAGGCCGGATTCGTCGATTTTGCCTGCTTGATAAGCCCCTACGCCCTCGAAAACGGACGAGAGGGAAATCGACTTGCCGTTTTTGTCTTTACCGGCCTTCATCGGGCCGCCGCTGACAAGAATCGTCGGGATGTTGACGCGCAACGCGCCCATGATCATGCCCGGCGTAATTTTGTCGCAGTTCGGAATACAGACGAGTCCGTCGAACCAATGCGCGTTCACGACCGTCTCCAGCGAGTCGGCGATAATCTCACGGCTTGGCAGCGAATAACGCATGCCGATGTGGCCCATGGCAATTCCGTCGTCGACGCCGATCGTGTTGAACTCGAACGGCACGCCGCCCGCTTCGCGGATCGCTTCCTTGACCAATTTGCCGAACTCTTGCAAGTGAACATGACCCGGAATAATGTCTATATACGAGTTGCAGACCGCAATAAACGGCTTTCCGAAATCCTCTTCCTTGACGCCGGCCGCACGCAGCAAGCTGCGGTGAGGAGCGCGGTCGAATCCTTTTTTAATCATGTCGCTTCGCATTTTTTCTTTGGACATTTCGTGTCTTCCTCCTAGCATTCGTATGAACATTGAATCTATCATATCACACTTTTCGCGTTTTTTCCCGCTTTCCCGCACAGCCTGACAAGACGCTTATTTGCGCCCGAAATCGGCTTTGATTTCGCCCCATTTGCGCGTGTCCCATTTGACGATGCGGTTCGCATACGTATTTGTGTTCAGCCATTTCAGCGCCCGGTCGACCAGCAACCAGATCTCCTCCGTCGAGCGGTCGCGCACCAGGTTCGTCGCCACCTCGCGCTTGCGAATCCAACTGAGCGCCGTCACCGAATCGGTATAAATCGTTTTGCTGCTGCCCAGCTTCTTCAAATAAGCCAGCGCATGCACGATGGCGAGAAATTCGCCCAAATTGTTTGTGCCTTTGGCGATCGGGCCCTGATAGAACAACACCTCGCCCGTGCGCGTGTCGACGCCTTTGTATTCCACAATGCCGGGATTGCCGGAGCAGCCAACATCGACGGAAATGCTGTCGTAGTCGACTTCGGGCGGCGTCTGGCTGCCGCCGGACTTCGCCTTGGCGCTTGCGCCGGAGCTTTTGCCGCTGAAATTCAGCGACTTTTGCCATCCTTTGGTCAACGCCTGCTCGGCTTCGCTCCTCGTTTCGTAAGATTTGAACCGCGCCTGCGGGTAGCCCTTCGTCTGCGCCTGGCATTCGGCCCACGTCCCGTAAATGCCCGGCTGATGGCCGACCCACACAACATAAAACTTGGCTTGCGCCATAACTGCCTTCACCTTACCCCTTCTAAAATAAAATCAGCCGGCTTCCCGCTCCAGCCGCTCCACCAGTTCCGTCACCACCGGCACGGTATCGGCAAAATACGGCCGGTAATCCAGCCCGGCAACGAAATCCAGATACATCCGCCCCAGCCGCAGCGCTTCCTGGCGGTACGCCTGCGTCTCCAGCACCATCCGCTCCATTGCGCGCGGCTTGTCGCCCTGCCGTTCCTCCAGCGCCGTCAGCTCCAGCCGCTGCTCGTCCAGATGGCGGACGCGGAAGGAAAACCCCCGGCATTCCGGGTCGCCGCAACCGCAGACGAAAAACGGCATGCGCTGCCACTCCGTCGCCGCCGCCCAGCGGTTCGGCTCGACATCATGGAACGCGCCATAAAGCAGCGCCGGCAGCCCGACATCAATGCACAGCGCCTCTTCAACCAGCACCTCGCCGTCCACGGTCAGCTTGACTTCGGCCTGAATAATCTGCAAATCCCGCTCCAGCGACCAGCGCTCCGCCACAATTTCCAACATAAGTCCCTCCGTGCTGCCTGATTTCCTATCCATTATAGCAGAGTTGCCTGCCGCTTGCCCCTCTTGCGCGAGACGCAGAAATAATTTCCACAACGCCTGCGAGTATTTTTCGAAAAACCGCCCATACTACCTATTACTGAAGGAGGTGATACAGATGGGTACAGGACAATCTCGCAGCAGCAACTCCTTGGTCGTTCCACAAGCCAACCAGGCGCTGGACCAATTGAAGTTTGAGGTTGCTCAAGAGCTGGGCATCCAAATTCCTCAAGACGGTTACTACGGCTTCATGGCGACTCGCGACACCGGCGCAATCGGCGGTCACATCACTCGCCGCCTTGTGCAAATCGCCGAGCAGCAGCTGGCTGGCAAATTCACCAGATAACGCTTTGCCTATACTTAAAGCAAGAAGGGCTTTCCCTGCCAGCCAATGACGGGGAATCGCCCTTTTTTTTGCGGCCGCGCTGCAGCTTGCTTTTCCCTGGTCCGCTTGCAGGCCTGTAAAGAAAAAGCCTTGATTCACAAGGCTTTCGCGTGCGTCAGGTTCGACATGTTATAATTGCTTTCAAATTGAACGCTGGCGTAGAGCATATTCTGCTTCAAGGTAAAATCAAACAAAATTTCGCCGTGCGTCCAATGCTTCTTATACTTGAGCGAATCGATCGCCATTTGCCGGAACGATTGGAAATGCGTAGCCGAAAGTCCCTGACCGCTTACTTCCAACTCGCCGCCCTTGCTTGCCAACGGGAGATGCTTGACACCGAATTTACCAACTGTATTGTTGCGAATTTGAATAAAAACCGTCCCCGAAGTCAACTGGCCCAGTTCCTCTTTAATTTCCTTAAACACCAAATCCACCTGCCGGGTAAGCGGAAGCTGCTCTAAAATCATTTATACCCTCCTTATTTTTATAATAATTGGAATAATATAACTATTTCTTATGCCCATTATACTGGCTGAATGCCGGAATTTCAACAGAATTTTACAATTTTATGACAAAAAAAGACCCCTTTTTCCCAAGCAAGCGGGACCGGGTCTCATACTCACGATTCATTGATCAGATAGGAATCTTTTTGCATTTCCAGCAGTCTGGAAATCGGCACGCCAGTTTGCAAGTGAACGTCCAGCAGCGTGCTGCTCGGATGACTTTTGACGAAATCACGCACCATCCGGTACGTAGCGGCTTGCTCCTTGCGGCACCCCTCGCAATACAGGGACGCTTCCGTCAGATGCAGCTTGCCGCACTGCTTACAGTTATCAAGCCCCACAAGCAACCCCCCGTCATCAACGGCCTTGGTCATATTTCCATTATAATGCAAGTCCGACCGCAGCACCAGCCCCGCGCAAAAATGCCCGGACAATTTGGCAAGTCGCTGTAGAATCTTCTTGGGGACAATGATATAATTTGGGTGTGATCTGCAATGTATACGCTTTCAAACAAACCATTTTTACAGAGGAGTCGGTATGATGAACAAGTTGTCCTCCCTTTCTTTCCGAAAAAAGCTGCAAATCGGTTGTTATTCGTTAATTGGGCTGAACGCGCTGATGATCCTGATTTTGCTGCTCGCTTCGGATTCGAATCGGTTTCTCGGCATCCTCTTTTTGATCGTGCTGGTCGTAGGGAGTTTCCCCTTCATCAAGCTGTTCGAGAAGCAGCTGACCGAGCCGGTCGCCGAGCTTTCCCGCATCGCCCTGAATATCGCCAAAGGAGATTTTTCGCAAAAAGTGACCGTTACATCTGACGATACGCTTGGCCAGCTCGGCCGTTCGTTCAACCAGATGATCGACAAGCTGCGTGACATTCTCAGGGAAACTGGCGGCATTACCAGACAGGTGTTTGACTCCAGTCGGGACATCTATATGAAAAATGAGAATTTCCGCGGCGTCCTCGAGCAGGTCAGCACTTCCGCCCAGGAGCTCGCTTCCGGCGCCAGCCAGATTTCCGAGGAAGTATCCGGGGTTTCGCAAACGTCGCGCACGATCGAAACCGAACTCGTGGGCTACGCCGGCTCGGCCAAGGAAATGAAAACCCGTTCCGACAAAATGATGCAGCTGGTCGAAAAAGGCCGCACCTCCGTGGAAAGCCAGGGAACCGGCATGAAACGCAACGTCGAAGTGACGACGCAGGTTTCCGCCACGATCGATTTGCTCGCCAAACAAGCCGCCGGCATCTCCAACGTGACGCGTTCGATTTCCGACATCGCCGAGCAGACGAACCTGCTTTCGCTGAACGCTTCCATTGAAGCGGCGCGCGCCGGCGAACACGGCAAAGGTTTTGCCGTCGTTGCCCAACAGGTGCGCAAACTGGCCGAAGAATCGACCTCGCTGACGCGCGAAGTATTCGGTTTCGTCAAAAGCATCGAGCAAGGCATCAAAGACGCCCTGCAAAGCATCCAGATCAACGAAGACGTCGTGAAAAAGCAAACCGTGCTGATCGACCAGACGGAAAAAGTATTCGCGCAAATCGTCGACAGCGTCGGTTTTATTTCGGTGGAAATTTCCCGTTTCGCCGACGGCAGCGAACAAATGCTGACCAGCTCGCAGCAAATCGCCGCCGCGATGGAGAACATTTCGGCCATCACCGAACAGTCCGCCGCCGGCACCGAGGAAGTGTCCGCGTCCATGAACGAACAAATCGCCACCGTCCAGGGCATCGTCAGCCAGTCCGAGGAAATGACGCGTATTGTCAGTCAATTGCAACAAACGATTCAAATTTTCAAGCTGTAACCGTTTCTCCCCACACAAAAAAATTCCATCGACCGCAGGTCCGGCGCGCCTCGCGCGCTCCCGCGGCATCCCGAATCGTCGGGACGATGGAGTTTTTTTGTGCCCATAACCAACCCAACTGCTGCCCACAACAAAGGCCACAGCATATCCGCTGCGTCATGAACAGGCGCTCTCTTTTTTTGCAACTCGCATCCGTCGGGCAAACAATTTGCCCCTGGCCCATGAAAGGAATATCGTACATGCAAATTTCACTTGCCCTTGAATACCATGGTTGGCTGGATATTCACGTTTCCGATCATGCCGTTGATTATTTAATTCCCGCTTCTTTCTTAACCGACGTGATTTATGACCTGCTCCAACGTTTATCCAGCTTGATGGAAGGCGCCGCGGAAACCATTATCGTCATCCAGACGGAACCCCATGAATGCCGAATCCGCATTCAACGTACAGGGGTCAATTGCAAGTTTGAAATATTTGAATTTGAGGATAACTTTAACCAAGACGATCTTGTTCAAGGTACGGCTGTTTTTTGCTGTTACATCAGCTTGACGAAACTGGCCAGGAAGTTCTTGATCGAAATCAACAAAATGCGCGAGCTGGGCAACGAACAATTCCTGCACCTGTGGGGATACGATTTCCCGCATGAAGCTTACCAGCGATATAAACAAGCATGGGCTTCTTTGAAGTCATAAACCAACAGAATCTGTTTCCGCACCGCGCCCCCGCCCGCCTGATCCCTCGCAGAAGCTCTTACCTCATAACAAACCACAAAAAAACTTCACCGCTCCCGCGCAATTGCATCCGCTGCCTGCGCTGTCGCCGCTGCGGCCTGAATTTCGGAAGAGCAATGAAGTTTTCTTTCTATCGCGATATCTGCTTTGAGCTCAAAACGTTCGCTTAACCTTGTACCTTGCCATCCGTCAACTGCATAAACAGCTCGACGTCAGCCAGCGCCATATCCACGCCGCTTTGCCAGAAGTCCGGCAGCGTCACGTCGACGCCCAAATGCTTCAACGCCAGCTCCTCGACGGTCATGCTGCCCGTATCGCGCAGCAGGTCGATATATTTGTCCTCAAACCCCGGCCCTTCCTGCACGGCGCGAGCGTAAATCCCGGCGCTGAACAAATAGCCAAACGTGTACGGGAAATTGTAAAACGGCACCTCTGTCGCATAAAAATGCAGCTTGGCCGCCCAAAAATGCGGATGGTAGCTCGACAAGGCATCGCAGAAGGCCAGCTTCTGCGCTTCCACCATCAGCTCGCTCAGGCGCTCGGCGCTGACCAGACCGCGGTTGCGCTCGGCATAAAAGTTCGTTTCGAAAATAAAGCGGGCATGAATGTTCATGAAAAAAGCGATGGCGCGCTGGATTTTATCCTCCAGCAACACGATGCGTTCCTCGTCGTCAGCCGCTCCCTTCACTGCCGCGTCGGCCAAAATCATCTCGGCAAACGTCGAAGCGGTTTCGGCCACGTTCATCGCATATTCCTGGGCCAGCGCCGGCATATCGTTCATCACGTCCTGATGGTAGCCGTGCCCCAGCTCATGCGCCAGCGTCGCCACGTTGTCGGCTGTTCCGCCGTAGGTCATGAAGATCCGCGTTTCGCCGGCTGCCGGGAACGAGGTGCAGAAGCCGCCGGGCCGCTTGCCGGGCCGATCTTCCGCTTCGATCCAGCGGTTGTCGAAGGCGCGGACGGCAAAATCGGCCATTTTCGGGCTGAATCGGCGAAACTGCTCAATGATCAGCGCCGCCCCTTCGTCGTAGCTGATCTGGCGGCTGGCATCGCCAAGCGGTGCGTCGACGTCGAACCAAGCGAGCCGTTCCACGCCGATCAGCTGTGCCTTGCGCTGCAAATAGCGGACAAATGCCGGCTTGCTGCGCTCGATCACCTCCCACATCACGGCAAGCGTGCGTTCCTCCATCCGGTTGATCGCCAACGGCTCCTTGTGCACGCCGCTCCAGCCGCGCGCCTTGTACGTCTGCAAGCGGAAGCCGGCCAAATGGTTCAGCGCCTCGGCGCAAAAATCGGCCTTGTCGGCCCAAGCTGCCTCCCACAAGCCAAACAGCCGCTCCCGCTCGCCGCGATCCGCCGTATGCAGCTTGTTGAACGCCTGACCGGCCGACAGCTCGACCGGCGCGCCGTTCTCCTCCACGACCATGCGGAACTGGCCGACGGTCGTGTTATACAGATCGCCCCAGCCGTGATAACCGTCGACGGCCAGATCGTTGATCAGCGCCTCCAGCTCCGGCGCCAGCTTCTCCTTCGCCAGCGTTCGCCGTTCGGCGAGCGGGAACGCTACGGCGCGCAGCGGTTCCGCCTGCAGCAGCGCCGCCCAAACCTCGTCCGCCGTGCCGGTGAGCAGTTGGTCGAATCGGGTCAGCGTCGACTGAAAGTCGGCGTACAGCGTTTTGATCCGGCCGCTGAGCACAGGCGCCTTGCGATCCTTCTGATTGTCGGCAAGCAGGCAGCTGACGAACGAATCCGCTTCGCGGATATGCTTCAAAATCCGCTGCAGCAGCTCGACCAGGTCGATCAACAGCTGTGCGTCGGCAGCAGCGGCGGGCGGAGCCGCTTCCGCCACACGGCGGCGAAAATCGGCGATATCCCGCTCCAGCTCGTCCAGCCAGGCCGCCAGCTGCGGCGAATCGCTGCCTCCCGGAAAAAAACGATCGAGATCCCATGTTTGTGCAAGCTTCTCTGTCATGTTTGTCCCCCTCCAGCTCCGGGATTTTTCCCGTTTTTCCCATTAAATCACAAACCCGCGCCAATCGCCAACGTCCCCCCGCCCCCGATTCCCGATTGCTTCCGTCGAAAAAGTATGTTATCAATAAAGAATACTGTTTCATATACTCGTTTTAGGAGGGCATCGCGATGAAACCTTTGCAAATCTCCGCCGAAACCGCGCAAAAACTCGCTGCTGAACTGAAAGTGCCGCTGGAGCATCTCATGCACATGCCGCAGCATATTTTGCTCCAGAAGCTGGCCGAGCTGGCTAAAGCGTCGTCTTCGGAACAACCCCCTGCAACCCCCGATGCAAACCGTCAGGATGTGGAATAGCCCTTGATTCCTTTCGCCAACACGTGGCCTTATGAAATCATCATGAAGGATATCTACGTGCACGAATGCCCGTTTTGCCGCAGCGCCAACGTGCTGCTCCCGCTGAAACCCGCCGAATTGAAGCTGATTCATGAAGGCTGCAAAAAGCTGCTCGTGTTCCCCTGCTGCTTCAACAAAGTGACGCTGCTCGATACGGATCGCGATTATTTATTGGCCGATCGCCCGATTCGTCCATCATAGTCCGCCCCGGCGGTTAAGGAACAGGATGACTAACGATGAATGAATACCTCATTCCCCTGACCAGCGCCTGCACCCTCGTCACGCTGAACTACGTCGCCATGAAAATCCGCGGCAAAATGCTTGTCGAATCTTATGAAGACTGGATCGCCCCGTTGTTCACCGGCTTGGCCAGCATCATCATGATGCTGCAGCCCTTGCCGCTGAACTGGGGGCTGGCCGATCTGCGCTCGCTGCCGATTTTTATGGCTGGCTTGCGCTACGGGCTGCCGGTGGCGCTGATCTCGACGATTTTCCCAACGGCCTACGGCATCTATATCAACGAACCGCATTGGATGTTCAATTCCATTCAGGACTTGCTGATGCCGGCGCTGATCAGTTCGTTGTTCCATACGCGGGAATACCGCACCGGTCTGAAAGACATCCGGCTTGGTCAAGGGCTGCTGATCTGCACGCTGCTGCTCGGGCTGCAGCTTCTGATCGCCTTTTACATCCAACCCGCCGCGGCGTGGCACTATTGGGCCGGCCAGCTATTCATGCTGGCGATTATGGCTGGCGCGCTGACGATCCTGATCATTATGGTCAATGACGAGAACAAAAGCTGGATGCTGCAGCGGCAGCTCGAGTTGCAAGCGAATCAGGACGGCTTGACCAGGCTGCCGAACTTGCGCAGCTTCACGGCGATTGCCGCGAAGACGATGCAGCGGCGGCGCGTGTCCATTTTTATGATTGATATCGACAATTTCAAAATGTACAATGACCGTTTTGGCCATCTGGAGGGCGACGAACTGCTGCGCACCGTCGGCGCCACACTCCGCCAATTGATCGACGAACGCGATTATGTCGCCCGGTACGGCGGCGAGGAGTTTGTCCTCCTGAGCACGGAAACCGAACGCCAGCGGCTGGCGGTGTACGCCGACCGGCTGTGCAAAGCCATCGCCGCGCAAAGCTTGAACGTCCCCGAACGGGCCGAAGGCGCGCCGCCGCTCATTACGATCTCGATCGGCATCTCGACCGCAAGCCGGACGCAGGACGATTTGCAGCGCGTCATCGCCGAAGCCGACGAAGCGTTGTACACGTCCAAACATAACGGCAAAAACCGCTATACGTTCTACAGCGCCCCCATCCTCAACGACAAAAAAACGAACGCTTGACTGCTATCCGTCACCGCTGCGCGGTGCCGATCTCAGGTAAGCGTTCGTTGCATTTCCGGGCGTCTGTCTTCGCCTTAAGCCTGCTTCATTTCCTCCGGCAGCTCCAGCTTATCCGCCAACATATCCTCGCGCGTCACCGCCCACTGCTCGCGGCTCGCCCGGATCATGCCGGCGTCCATGATTTTGCGGTCGTTGATGATCCGTGCGAACCATTTGACCGCTTCGCCGTAACGTTTCAAGCGACGGTTCAGCTCGCCCATCAAAAACATCAGCCGCGCGTTGTTCAAATCCATGCCTTCGGTCTCAAATACGCTGACATAAGCCTCCAGCGCAAAGATCAGAAAGCGCTTCTCCTGCTCCCAGTCTTCCCTGTAGCGGTGCAGCCAGGCGATATGGTGCAGCAAACCGGCGATAATGCGCGCCTTTTCGTCCTTGAGCTGCGCACAGATCAGCGCCAACTTGTAAGCCTGCAGCGCGTCCTCCCAAGTCCGCTCGCCGCCGTATTCGCGCATCGTCCAGTTGAGCGCAACCCTCTCGCGGAACGTGCTTTTTTGCTGCGGCGTCCATTTGTCGGAGAAATTCTCCGTGCACGCATACCCGCAAAACGGACAAATCCGCACCACGTAATAGTCGGGATTGATGTCTTTATAATGAACGCAAAAGTCGGTATCCGTCCGCTTCGCTTTCTTGAAGCTCGGCCGCACGCGCGACGTTTGGAAGCTGTTCTCGCAATAGGTGCAATTCACAGTAATCGGATATAGAGGTTCTACCATACCATGACCGCCTTTACGGTGTATTCACAAAATGATAAGCGGGTCCCTTCAGGCGCTCCAGAATAAATGCGCCAAGCTCATAAGGCATGCCAACCTCTTGAATCGCCGCCTGCATGCAGCCCAGCCATGCGTCCGCCCGTTCCATCGTGACGGGAAACGCGATATGTCTGGCCCGCATCATCGGATGACCGTACTGGTCGGAGTACAACGGCGGCCCGCCAAAAAACTGCGTTAAAAATAAAATCTGCTTCTCCATCACCGGCCGAATATCGGAAGGAAACAGCGGCCCCAACAGCGGATGCGCTTGCACCTTCGGGTAAAAGGCTTCCACCAGACGGCGCAGGCCCGCCGTTCCCCCGATCAGCTCGTATACCGTACTGCGGCTTTCGTCTGTCATGCCCGTAGATTCCTCTCCTGCGCTTCGTTATGGCGGCTAATTCTCCCAATCCTCATCCGCTGAATTCATCAATGTCTCTCTGATGACAAAAACAAAAGCACATACGACAATGCCGGCAATTACACCCGTCATATGACTCACTCCCTTTGTCAGAGATAGATGACCCTTGTAGTGCTATTGTACCATAGTTCGACAACGAGTACAGTACCCCGGGTCAAGTTTTTGCGCGGAATGTCTGTCCCGGCGTTTTCATATATTGGGGGGAGGAGGTGGTGGCGCCATCATGCCGAATCGCAGCTTGTGGCCCGCTTTGACGCTGTCCCTGGCCGTTCTCTCCATCGTGCTGTGCCTGCTTGTGTTTCCGCAGGAAGCGCTGCGGGCCGCTGTGCGCGGAGTTGCCATTTGGTGGGATGTGCTGTTTCCAGCCTTGTTTCCGTTTTTTGTCATATCCGAAATGCTGCTTGGCTTTGGCATCGTGCATTTTTTCGGCACGGTGCTCGATCCGATGATGCGGCCGGTGTTTCGCATCCCCGGCATCGGCGGCTTCGTCATGGCCATGGGGTTTGCTTCCGGCTACCCGGTCGGCGCCCGGCTGACGGCCCAACTGTTCGAGCAGCGGCTGATCACACGCGAGGAGGGCGAGCGGCTCGTCGCCTTCACGACGAGCTCCGATCCGATCTTTCTGATCGGCGCGGTGGCCGTCGGCTTTTTCCACGACGCCTCCCTGGCGCCGATTCTCGCCGCCGCGCATTACGGCGCCGCGCTGCTCGTCGGCCTGCTGATGCGCTACCACGGCCGCCGCCAGCCGGCCGGCCCCCACGCGCATCGGCCGGCCGCAACCGTGCCGCCGGCGGCGCAACACGCTGCGCAGCAGCCAGCGGCGCATCGCGCAGCAGCCGGCGGCACGCACGCGCGCAGCGGAGCCGCGGCGGCCGGACCGGCAGCGCACGCGCCCGGCGCAGCGGCCGGACGGGCGGCGCAAGCGCCGGGCCCGCCGCCGCCCGTCCGCCCGCGCGGCGCGATCTGGCTGCGCGGCTTGCGGGCGATGCACGCCGCGCGCCTGCTCGACGGCCGGCCGCTTGGCGTGTTGTTCGCGCAGGCGATCCGCCAGTCGCTTGGCCTGATTTTCGTCGTTGGCGGGCTGGTCGTCTTTTTCTCCGTCGTGCTCGAAGTATTGACTGCAGCCGGTGCGATGCGGGCTTTGTATTACGGTATTCGCACGCTGCTTGTGACGACCGGGCTGCCGGACGCGCTGTCGCAAGCCGTTGTCAGCGGCTTGTTCGAGGTCACGCTTGGCGCGAAAGCCGCGGGCGCAGCGGGCGCAGTATCCCTTGCCGGCAAAACCGCAATCGCCGCCTTCGTGCTCTCCTGGGCCGGACTTTCCGTCCACGCCCAGGTGATGAGCCTGCTCAGCCAAACGAACCTGCGTTATGCGCCGTTTATCGCCGCGCGCTTCGCGCACGGCCTGCTGGCCGCCGCGCTGGTGCTGGCGCTGTGGCGGCCCCTGCGCGGCGCAGGCGAGGCGCTATCGGTATTTTTGCCGAAAGAGGCCGTTTCCACTCCGTACGCCGGCTGGCTGCCGTGGGTGCTTCCCGCCGGCGCAGCCGTATTCGCCGCCGCGCTCGCCGCGCTGCTGCTGCTGTACATCGGACGCACCTTGCTCAAAATGATGTATGAAAAGGTTGGTGGGACCAGATAATATGGGTACTTACGAAAATTTTGATCAGGGAAGAGGACAACACGACATGCAAGCAGCACTCACGACACAAACCCGAGCTTTACCAGCAGCCATCGAACGCTTGAACGAACTGGCCTACAATTTATGGTTCAGTTGGAACGACGACGCCCTGCAGCTGTTTCAGCACATGGATGCGCGAGAGTGGGAGCAAACCGGCCATAATCCGGTGCGCCTGCTGCAAGAACTCAGCGATGCCCGGCTGCAGGAGCTGAGCGCGGACAGCGGCTTTCTGGAAGCGTACCAGCGCGTGTTCGCGTTTTTTGACGACTATATGCACAGCGGCGATACGTGGTTCAACAACCGCTTCGGCGATGACGCAGCCGTGCAAATCGCGTATTTCTCCGCGGAGTTTGGCTTTCACGAATCGCTGCCGATCTACTCCGGCGGGCTGGGCGTGCTTGCCGGGGACCACTGCAAATCGGCCAGCGATTTGGGACTGCCGTTTGTCGGCGTCGGACTTTTATATAAAAAAGGCTATTTTACGCAAAAAATCGATGCGTCCGGCGGCCAGCACGCCGAGCTTTGGCATTACGATTTCGCCAAGCTGCCGATCCGGCCGGCCGAACGCGACGGGCGCGAGCTGGCGATCACCATCGACATGCCGGGCCGCGTCGTCACGCTCAAGCTGTGGACCGTGCAGATCGGGCGCAATCCCGTCTATTTGCTCGATGCCGATATCGACGCCAACCAGCCCGGCGACCGCGAGCTGACGGCCCAACTGTACGGCGGCAATCAGGACACGCGCATCAGCCAGGAAATCGTGCTGGGCATCGGCGGCGTCAAGGCGCTGCGGGCGCTGGGCATTTACCCCAACGTCTACCACATCAACGAAGGCCACGCCGCCTTCCTCGCTCTGGAGCGGCTGCGCGAGCTGCTGAGCCTGGGGCTGCCCTTCCACGCCGCCGTCGAAACGGTGCGTTCGGCGACCGTGTTCACGACGCATACGCCGGTGCCGGCCGGGCACGACGCCTTCCCGTACGGGATGGTCGAGCATCATCTCGGGCCGTTGCTGGGCGAGCTGAGCGCTTATCGTCAGGCGCTGCTGGATCTGGGCCGCGACGAAGCGACCGGCCTGTTCAACATGACGCATCTGGCGCTGCACACGTCGGGCTTGCGCAACGGCGTCAGCCAGCTGCACGGCAAAGTGTCGCGCGGCATGTTCCGCGGCTTCCACGGCAACGTCGATACGCGTGAGGTGCCGATCGATGCGATTACGAACGGCGTCCACCTCGACAGTTGGACCGCGCCCGAATGGAAAACACTGCTGGGCCGCTTCCTCCCCGGCTCATGGAAAGAGGATCAAGCCAATCCGCAGGTATGGCAGTCGGTCGAGCTGATTCCCGACGAATCGATCTGGAGCGTTCACCTCAAGCTCAAGGAAAAAATGATCGCCGCCGCCCGCCGCAACTTGCAGGAGCAGCGCCGCCGCAACGGCGAAAGCGCCGAGCGGATCGAGGAAGTGCGCGACTACCTGTCGCCGAAGGCGCTGACGATTGGCTTTGCCCGCCGCTTCGCGACATATAAGCGCGCCAATCTGATCTTTAGCGACCTGCGCCGCTTGCGCAAGCTGCTCGACGATCCCGAGCGCCCCGTGCAGCTGATTTTCGCCGGCAAAGCGCACCCGGCCGATCATCCGGGCCAGGAGCTGATCCGCGAAATCTACCGCATGTCGCAGCTCAAGGAATTGGCCGGCAAGGTCGTGCTGCTGGAAAACTACGACATCGACCTGGCCCGCTATCTGGTGCACGGGGTCGACGTCTGGCTGAACAACCCGCGTCGGCCGCTGGAAGCAAGCGGCACCAGCGGGCAAAAAGCCGCGATGAACGGCGTGCTCAATTTCAGCGTGCTCGACGGCTGGTGGGAAGAAGGCTACGACGGCACAAACGGCTGGGCGATCGGCTCGACCGAAGAAGCCGACTGGGCCCGCCAGGAGCGCGAAAACACGGAATCGATCTACCGCCTGCTGGAGCAGGAAATCATCCCGCTGTACTACAATCAGGGCGAGCTGCCGCATCAGTGGATCAACCGGATGAAGAGCTCGATCCGCACGCTCAGCCCGGCTTACAACACGCACCGGATGGTGCAGGATTATACCGTGCAGACGTATTTGCCGACAGCCGACCGGGCGACCCGGTTTGCGATAAACGGCTACGAAGCGGCGATCAAGGTCGCCGACTACAAAAAATTCATTCGCGACAACTGGCATCAGGTGGCCATTGCCGCTGTCGATGACGGCACGCCGGCCGCGGCGGCGGAACAGGTGGAACAGGCGACCGAGACAGCCTCAGCACCTGCCGGTTCGCCACAGCCGGCGAAAACCAAACGCATCACCGCCCAAATCGCCTACGGGCCGATCTGGCCGCCGGATACGCTGGTGGAAATTGTCTACTACGAAGATAATAACGGCACGTGGGAGCAAATCGTGCTGCCGATGCAAACCACCGGCGACCTGATCGAGCAGATGCAGACGTTTGCGGCGGACATTCCGGCCCATCTGGAACACGGCTCGCATTTCTCCGTCCGCGTGCGTCCGGTCAGTCCCGATTTTGCCCATTCGTTCGAACTTCCGCTGATCACAACCACCCTGCACAAAGAACTATAGTACTAAAGCCCCGATTGGGGCTTTTCTTCTTGGGTTTAATTGATTATTATGAAAGTAGAAACCTGCGTATGATCGGATTGCCGGGCAGCCGGATCGCCCGAGCATATGCAAATCCTTCTCCGTGGTGATGCTATGAATTGGAATCAAGCGATTGAACTGGAACTACTTGCGCCCAAAGCCGACTGCCGTCTGATCATCGTTGGCGAAACGAATGACGGTCAGCCCTTTTGCTACGAGGATAAATTTGCGATTCAGCGAATCGGGCCCGCCGAGTTTACCGCTTTGTTGGAATTCCCCGGCATCAATCCGCTTGAGAAGCTTGATCATGTCTCGTTTATCGAGTTCTCCTTCCGTGAGCGGGGGGTTCTGTATTTCACCTTTGTCGAGTTGCTGCAGCTGGACGTGCGCCGGACAAGCTGTCTGTTGACGCTGTCCGTGCCGGGGGAACTGACGACGCAGCAAAGCCGGCAGTACACGCGAATCAGCATGCTTGCCCGTACACCGATTACGGCGCGCATTATCGGGCTTCGCCGCAAAGCGACCCATGCAGGCACCGTTTTTTCCGGGCAAATGCTCGATATTAGCGGTGGCGGCCTGTCTTTTATTACGTCCAACCGCATGTTTTATCCGCTTTATCTGGAGCTGAGCTTCGTGCTTCCGGGCCAGACGTCGAAGATGACGGTGTGCGGCGAAATTGTGCGCGTGTCGAACTTTGCCAACGATTCGTACCGGATTGCTGTCGAATTTTGCAATACGCCGGATGCGATTTTGTACCGGATCGACGATTATTGCACCAGCACGACAAACGGGCAAGGTTAGCTGCGCCGCAGCCAACGAAGGGTAGGAGGAAAGCAGTTGAAATATTTTCTGGTTCACCGAGGAGACGATACCTCCAGACAACTGGCCGAGCAATTCCATGCGCTGGCGGCCGCACATGGCACGCCGCTTAGCGAGGAAGCGCCGGACATTGTGCTCTCCATCGGCGGGGACGGCACGTTGCTCCATGCGTTTCATACCTACAAGGAGCAGCTTGAGCATATCGCCTTTGTCGGCATTCATACCGGACGGCTCGGTTTTTTTGCCGATTGGAAGCCGGACGAGCTGGACGTTCTCGCCGATATGATCTTTCAGACCAAGACGCCCGCGGAGCTGCCGGTCGTGCATTACCCGGTTGTCGAAATCGAGCTGACGACGGCGACCGGGATGGAAACGCATCTGGCGTTAAACGAGTTTACGCTCAAGGGCATCGAGGAAACGCTGGTCGCGCAGCTCGACATCAACGACGAAATGTTCGAAATGTTCCGCGGCGACGGCATCTGCATCTCCTCTCCGCCGGGGAGCACCGCCTATAACAAAAGCTTGGGCGGGGCCATCGTGCACCCGTCGCTGGCGGCTATTCAAATCGCCGAAATCGCTTCGATCAACAACCGCGTCTATCGGACGCTGGGCTCGCCGATCATTTTGCCCAAACATCACCATTGCGACATTTACCCGCAAGAACACCAGCACATGCTGCTGTCTATCGACCATCAATACATTCAGCGCAGCGACGTCCAATCGATCCGTTGCCGCGTCGCCGCCGATCTCAAGGTCAAGTTCGCCCGCTTCCGGCCGTTTCCGTTCTGGAACCGGGTTCGCGAAGCGTTCATCGGCTACGACATCAAATAGTCCCCGCTGTCAGACGCCCGTCACGCCAAGTGAACGGGTGTTGTGGTGTGCGCCAAAAACGCGAAAAAGCCCGCCTGCTCCAGTCTCGTGGAACAAGCGGGCTTTTCTCTGTCCGCCGCCGTATGGCAATCGCGGCTCGCCGGGAGTCGGCGTGCGGCGCGGCATCGACACAGCCGCATGCCAATCGTTCGCCGCAGCGCTTAACTGCTCGCCGGCAACTGAATGTCGAATGTCGTCCCGTAACCTTGCTTGCTGCTGATGCCGATTTTGCCGCCATGATGCTCAACGATTTTGAAGCTGACCATCAGCCCCAGCCCGGTGCCGTTCGCCTTCGTCGTGAAAAACGGCTCGCCGAGCCGCGGCAGGCATTCCTCGGGAATGCCGCCGCCCTGGTCGGTGATCAGCACCCGCACCTTGCCGCCGGACCGCCGCGGCTCGATGCGGATTTCGCCGCCGTGCGGCATCGCTTCAATCGCGTTTTTGATCATGTTGATGAACACTTGCTTGAGCTGGTTTTCGTCGCCTTGGACGACCATCGGCTCGACCGTCGACTTCATCACCAGGTTGACGCCGCTCAGCAGCGCCTGCGCCTCCAGCAGCGTAATGACGTGCCGCAACGCCTGGGCCAGATCGATATGGCGGATCGCCAGCCCCTGATCGGGCTTGGCGAGCAGCAACAGCTCGCTGACGATCAGCTCGATGCGGTCGATTTCGCCGACCATAATCGCAAAATGCTCCTCTTTGCCGCTGGTCCCGGGCTGAATCACCTTCAAAAATCCTTTGAGCGACGTCAGCGGGTTGCGGATTTCGTGGGCGATGCCTGCTGCGAGCTGACCGGCGACGTTAAGCCGCTCCGATGCCTGCAGCCGCTCCTGGGCGATTTTCCGCTCCGTCACGTCGCGCACGATCATATGCACGGCCGGCTTGTCCCGGTACATCGTCGCCAGCGACTTGACCTCCACATCGATCACCTGCCCGTCCAACCGCACAAAACGCTGCTCCAACGACTCCTGCGGCTGCCCGGCCGCCACCGGCGCCAGCCGGTTCCATTCGTGCGCCGGGTCGCCGCTCAGCATAAACGCCTGCGAATGCCCAAGCACCTGCTCCTTGCTGTGTCCGCCGAACAGCTTGACCGCCGTATCGTTGACATACAGCCACTCGCCCTCCGAGCTGATGATGACCGCATCCGGGGAATGCTCCACCAGCTGACGGTAGCGCTCCTCCTGCTCCTTCAACTCGTCGACGGCCATCTTGCGCTCGGTAATGTCGCGGGCGATGCCCAGCACTTTCTCCAGCCGCCCTTCCTCGTCACGGATGACCTTGACGATCGATTCCATCCAGATATACCCGCCGTTCCTGTGCTGCATGCGCAGCGTAAACATGTCGACATCGGAGCTTTGCAGCAGCTGCGAACCCAGCACGGACGAAATATCGTCGCGGTGGAACAAAGTAAAGCTATGCTGCCCGATCAGTTCCTCCGGCTTGTAGCCAAGCAGCCGTTCGACCGACGGACTGACGTAGCCGAAGTAGCCGTCCGGCGTCGTATACGTAATCAAATCCTGCGCGTGATTGGCGACCAGCGCCGACATCTCCTCGCTGAGCCGCAGCTTCTCCTCGTGGAGCCGCTGGGCCGTCATATCGCGAAACACGCTGATCGTCTCCAGATGTTCGCCGGACAACTCGTGGCGGATGATTCTGCTGGCGACTTCGATCCATACGGCTTGCCCGTCCTTGCGGACCAGCCTGTAGCTGTACACTCCGCGATCGCCCGGGATGTCCAGTTGTTTCCATCGTTCCCGCAGCGCGATCACGTCGTCTTCATGCACGAACAGATAGCCGGAGCGTCCCATCAGCTCTTCGGGTTCATAGCCGAGCAGCGCCCGCGAGGCAGGCGACACATACAGCAGCTCTCCGTCCGGCGCGATGCGGCAAATCATATCGATCGAATGCTCGGCGAGCAGGCGATAGCGCTCTTCGCTTTCCTTGAGCGCCGCGCTTTGCTTCGGCGACTCGCTGCGCTGTTTGGCGATGCCGTATACGACCGGCTCCCGGTCATCGGCCAGCACCGCCGTATGCACGACGCTGACGGCAAACGTATGGCCCAGCTTGTGGCGAAACTCCAACTCGTAGGTTTGCGGAAAACCCTTGCTCGCCTTGTCGAACGAGCGGGCCACCCGCTCCAGATCGCCGGCGTCCAGCAGCACCTTCATATTGACCAGTTCGCCAGGCCCGTAGCCGGTCAACTGCTCGCAGGCATGATTCAAGGCCAAAATCGAGCCGTCCTGCCACAACGCGTAAATCATATCCGGGTCATGCTCAAACAAGCTGCGATAGCGCAGCTCGCTGTCCTTGAGCGCCAGCTCCGTCAGCTTGCGCTCATGAATGCTTTTGACATACACCAGCAAATAAGGGGATTCCGCTCTGCGCGCCTTGTGCATCGCCACGTCGACACTGACCCAGACGGCTTGTCCGTTTTTGCGAATCAGCCGTTTCTCAAGCTCGTAGCTTTCCAGCTTCCGCGCCATCAACTGATCGAGCACCACGGCTTCGCGGTACAGATCCTCCGGTTCGGTCATGTCGACAAACGACATCGCCAGCAGTTCTTCCTCCATATACCCTGTCAATTCGCTGAACGCCTCGTTCACAAAAAACCAACGCCCGTTCAAATCCGCCATGCCGATGCCAATCGGCGCATGGGCAAAGGCGCTTTTCATTAATTGCTGCTTTCGCATACCTTGTGCTCCCCGATATCTTCACGTTTCAGTTTTTTGCTTGATAATTCCAGCATAAGTCTAATCTTATATTTAATCAATAAATGTTGCAAAAAAAGTAAAAACCTCAGAGGGATTTTCCTTCTGAGGCTCGGTCCGGCCGCTTAGCCGGACGTTGGCGCACCGTTCGCCGGATCTTGCGGCGGCCCGGACGGGGGTTGATTTTGCTTATGGCCTTGATTCTGCTGTTGGTTTTGCTGTTGTTGGTTGTTTTGTTGTTGGTTCTGCTGTTGTTGGTTCTGCTGTTGTTGGTTTTGTTGTTGGTTGTTCTGCTGTTGATTGTTTTGCTGTTGATTGTTCTGCTGTTGATTGTTTTGCTGTTGGTTATTTTGCTGCTGGTTCGGTTGCTGATTCTGATTTTGCCCCTGATGGTGCTGCTGGTTCTGGCCCTGATTATGGTTGTTCCGCCCGTGGTGGTGGCCCCGTCCCTGGTGCTGGCGTCGGCCCTGCCCCGGCTGGCCTTGTCCCTGCTGGCCTGGCTCCTGATGGTGCTCTTGCTTATGGTTCTGTTCCTGCTTATGGCCGTGATCCTGCCTGACCTGCCCCTCCTGTTTCGGGTGCTGCTCCTGCTTTGGCTCGCGTTCGCGCTTGATCTCATGCCGAGGCTTGGACTCATGGCTATGTACTCGGACGCTCGCCGGCTGGCCCGCGACCTGCTCCTGTCCGCCGCCCTGCTCCACTGCCGGGCTTGCGCCGCCGACTTTGCCGCTCACCTTCTCAACAATAAAATAAGCGCAGCCAAAATTGCAATATTCGTTCAAATAATCCTGGAGCGAAGCGATCGAGCTTTCCTTTGTCGCCTTGGTATTGTTTTCTTTGAAAAACCCGCGCAGCCGCAGCTGATTGTAGCCCCAATCGCCGACGATGTAATCGTAGCGCTCCAGCACGTCGCTGTAGCGGTCGCGAAACACCTCGAAGTTCCAGCCGTTTTTGTGCTCGTTGACAAGCTCGTACGTTTTGTTCCCGATATGAATCATCCCGTGAAGTCTCCCCTTCCCAAAAGCGGCACAGCGTTACGCCTTCGAAGCCGCCTGCACCTGTTCATGCGCATGATAGGAGCTCCGCACCAAGGGACCCGACTCCACGTGCTTGAACCCGCGTTTCATGCCTTCTTCCTTCAGCATTGCGAATTGCTCCGGCGTATAATACCGCTCAACCGCCAAATGCGTCTTTGTCGGCTGCAAATATTGGCCAATCGTCATAATATCGCAACCGACGGCGCGCAAATCGTCCATCGTCTGCAGCAATTCCGCCCACTCCTCGCCGACGCCGATCATGATGCTCGACTTCGTCGGAATGTTCGGAGCAATGCGCTTCGAGCGCTCCAGCAGCTCCAGCGAACGGCGGTATTTCGCCTTGGACCGGACGCGGTCGGACAACCGCTCCACAGTTTCCATATTATGGTTCAAAATATCGGGTTTCGCCTCCAGCACGGTTTGCAGCGAAGCTTCGCGCCCGAGAAAGTCGGGAATCAGCACCTCGACGCCGCACAAAGGCAGCCGCGCGCGAATCTGTCGGATCGTCTCGGCAAAAATCGACGCGCCTCCGTCGGTCAAATCGTCGCGGGCTACCGAGGTAACAACGCAATGGCGCAACCCCATCTGCTCGGCGGCTTCGGCCACCCGCGCCGGCTCCTGCAGATCAAGCTCCGTCGGCAATCCGCTCTTCACCGCGCAGAAGCGGCAAGCCCGCGTGCACACATCGCCCAATATCATAAAAGTCGCCGTCCGATTCGCCCAGCATTCATGGATGTTCGGACACTTCGCTTCCTCGCAAACGGTATGCAGCGTTTTGGAACGCATCATCGATTTGATTTCTTTGAAGTTGTCGTCACCGGCGCTCAGCTTGATTTTCAGCCACTCCGGTTTTCTCTCTATCGGTTTTGCAGGCATCGGCATGTACCGCCTTTTCATGGTTTCCTCGCTGTTGTTATTATAACATGAATGAAAGACAAAACAATCCACTTTGCCCGCCGGATATGGTACACTGAACAGGATGGGGTTTTGGGCGCTCCGGCCTGTAACCGGACGCTGCAAGGGAGGCCAAACGCATGAATATTCAAGAAGCTACACGCGAAAAAGACCGCCGGCTCGGCGCTATTTTGCGGGAGATGGGCCGCGTGCTGGTCGCCTTCTCGGGCGGGGTGGACAGCACCTTCGTATTGAAGCGGGCCCAGCAGGAACTTGGCGACCAGGTGCTCGCCGTTACCGCGGCTTCGGAGACGTTTCCCACGAGGGAATTCGACGCTGCCGTGAATCTCGCGCAGGAGTTCGGGGTGCAGCTCTACCGCACCGAGGTCAAGGAACTGGACAACGCGAATTTCGTCGCGAACAATCCCGATCGATGCTACCATTGCAAGACGGGCCTTTATTCGCATCTGCAAGAGCTAGCCAAGGAGCTTGGCTATCCTTATATTCTCGACGGCTCGAACGTCGACGACCTCGGCGACTACCGTCCCGGCCTGCAAGCCAAAAACGAGCAAGGCGTGCGCAGCACGCTGCAGGAAGCGGGGCTGACCAAGGAAGAAATCCGTCAGCTTTCGCAAGAGCTGGAGCTGGCGACCTGGAACAAGCCGAGTTTTGCTTGCCTTTCTTCGCGGATTCCCTACGGAACGCGGATTGAGAAGTGGAAAATCGACCAGCTTGACGAGGGCGAAGCGTTCCTCGCGGCTCTTGGTCTGTATCAGGTGCGCGTGCGCCACCACGACAAAATCGCCCGCATCGAGGTTATGCCGGAGGAAATCGGCAAAGTGATCGAGCAGCGCGAGGCGATTCACGCCAAGTTCACGCAGCTCGGCTTCACTTACGTGACGCTGGACCTGCAAGGCTACCGCACCGGCAGCATGAACGAGGTGCTGTCTGCAGCAACCAAAGAAAAGGTGAAAGAAGCATCCCTATGATGGATTTGGAAAAAATATTAAAGCTTGTGCGCGCCGGCGACCTCGATGTCGAAGACGCCAAACGGCAAATTACGCGCGATATGGGTTCGCCGGGCACAGCCGACCTCGGCTTTGCCCAGCTGGATCTGGAGCGCGAGAAGCGCACCGGCTTTCCCGAAGTCGTCTTCGCGGAAGGCAAAAGCGCCGAGCAGCTCACCGCGATTTTCCGGCGGCTGACGGAAAGCATCGACCGCGTGTTGGCCACGCGCGTCACTCCCGACAAAGCCGCCGCTGTCTGCGCCGCCGTGGATGGCGTCAGCTATCATGAGGCGGCGCGGGCGCTGACCTGGTTCAAGCGCCCGATTCTGAAAATGCACGACGGCTATATCGCCGTCGTGTGCGCCGGCACCTCCGACCTGCCCGTGGCGGAGGAAGCCGCGCTGACGGCGGAATGCTTCGGCAGCCACGTCGAACGGGTGTACGACGTGGGCGTAGCCGGCATCCACCGGCTGTTCCGCCGGCTCGACCTGATTCGCGATGCCAACGCGATTGTCGTCGTCGCCGGCATGGAAGGCGCGCTCGCCAGCGTCGTCGGCGGGCTGGTGGCGAAGCCGATCGTCGCCGTGCCGACGAGCATCGGCTATGGCGCCAATCTCGCCGGCATCGCTCCGTTGCTGTCGATGCTGAACGCCTGCTCGCCGGGCATCGCCGTCGTCAACATCGACAACGGCTTCGGCGCCGGTTATTATGCCGGGCTGATCAACAAAAATCTTGCGAAAAGAGCGTGAATTCCGCAGTGCGAATTTTATATCTGGACTGCTTCTCCGGCATCAGCGGCGACATGACCGTCGCCGCGCTCGTCGATGCTGGAGCCGATCGCGATTATCTGGAAGAGGAATTGGCCAAGATCAAGCTGGAGCCTTATACGCTGGAATGGAAACGCGTCGTCAAACGCGGCATTTCCGCGCTCAAGTTCGACGTGTTGCCCGATCCCGAGCAACCTCCGCGCCACCATCGCCATTACGCCGATATCGTCCGCATCATCAGCCAAGCGGGCTTTAACGAGCGGGTTACGGCGCTGAGCCTGGCGATCTTCGCCAAAATCGCCGCCGCCGAGGCAAAAATCCACGGCATCTCGCTCGACCGCGTACACTTTCACGAAGTCGGCGCGATCGATTCGATCGTTGATGTCGTTGGCGTGGCGCTTGCGCTTGATTCGCTGCAAATCGAGCGCATCTACGCCTCGCCGGTGCCGCTCGGCTCCGGCACGATTCATATCGACCACGGCATCTATCCCGTGCCCGCTCCGGCGACGCTGGAGATGATGCGGGGCATGCCCATCGCTTCGACGGGTTACAACCTGGAACTGACCACGCCGACGGGCGCCGGCATCATTTCCGGCGTTGTCGACGAATTTGCCAAAAGCTTTCCGTCGATGGTTGTCGAATCGATCGGCTACGGCGCCGGCACGCGCGAGCTGCCCAACCAGCCAAACGTGCTGCGCGTCGTCGTCGGCAAAACCGACCCGTACATCGGCAAATGGCAGGTCACGCATGAGCATTTGGCTGTCGACGGGCACGTTCACGCTGAGGACCACCACCATCACCATCCAGATGGACATAGCCATCGTGAGCACGACCACCATCACCATGCGGACGGGCACAGCCACCACGAGCACGACCACCATCATAACCATGACGACGAGGCCGATGATGCGCCGGATGGCACGCTTCCGGCCCATGCCGCCGGACATGACGCCCATAAGCTTGCAGATGCCGACGATTGCGCCGAGCGCTTGTCATAACAAATACGGGGCTGTCCGAAAAGGGATCGCACTATAGGGAATAACCCAAAAATGACCCCAAAATCCACAGTAAAGTGGAGAGAGGGGTCATTTTTATGGGCATTTTGCTACTTCAAGTGGGGCTCAAAAAATCACAAATTGACTTTTCGGACAGCCCCTTTAAATTTCTCACGATCACGATGAATTTCAATCCCGAACTTCACGGATTCAGGTTTCAATTAACAACAATATTTGTGAAGTACCAGGTTACATTTCCACCTTGGATATTCAGATAGGCGTCTCCAGGTGTTACAGCCCAATGGTCGTTGATTTGAACAAAATCTTCAAAATTGGAGTAATATGCTCCTGCAGTTTGCCATGAGACGATATAATGTTTTACCCCTTTAAAGGTAACAGTATGGCTGGGATAAGGGCTTTGGTTTAAGGAAATATAACCCGGCCCGTATGTATGAAGCTGATTGTAAATAAAGTTGTAATTGTTCGTATTGACGTAATTTTCTGGATCGTCAGATGTATTTTGAGTAGGCCACCCGATAGATTCAGCCGCAATTTTGAAGATTTGGTCGTTGTTATACCATTGAACGCCGTTGGCACTACTAAAGTAACTTGAATTTTTCATGGCACTATACGCAGTATTCTTCTGGGAAGAAGTAAGGGATCCATTATAATATCCCAAGATCTCCAATGTAGCAACAAGGGCGCAATCATTAGCTTCTGGATATGAAGATGAGTTCTGATCAATTTCTGGAACGTTCAGAGTATAACCGCTTACATATTGAACGCCATAACCAAGACCATAGTAATTTTGGAGCCAAGTAACAGGGTCTGTTATATAATTATGACGGGACGTTCCTTCATTCGCTCCATATCCTTGAATGATTAAATCACTGCGCCCTTTATCAAGCTTTCCCCACTTTTTATTATCCTTTACTTTTGCCTTTGCTGCTTGCTTATTTGCTTTTATTTTAGCCTTGGCGTTATCGATACTCATTCCACTGTATTGCCCGTCTTTTACTTTGCCATTTGCTACTGCGAAATGTCCCAAATCATCGGTATAAATACCATCCGCCTGATTAAAGTAATCATTATTTACTACGCCGTAAGAATACTTAATGAGGGTCCCATTATCTGCATCGACGATCAAGTAACCGATTTTAAAGACCAACATTACCTGTGACAAGTTACTGTCTGCATCTCGGATAGGAATAACCTTTTTAATATCAAGGTCTCCGCTTTTAAAAAGCGTAGTCCATTCGTTATCAGAATCGGCTATAACGCGAGACACTGCTTCAAGGATGCCAATTGAACGGCGAGCTTAAGAGCACTGTTGCAGAAAGAGTTGCTGTTGCTAGGATTTTTCCTAACTTAAGTGTTCTAAAATCAGAATTCATAAATGGAAGCTCCTTTATTTGGGAATAGTATAGATAATAAACTAGATTCCAAAAAGTTTAAACCATATTTTGGGTATTAGTAAATTATTATACTTAATTTTCATTATTTAATTAACACAATTTTGTATAAATCAGCTCCCATCGTTTTAAGTTGTAGACCGATCCACATGAACAGTGTCGGAATGATAAAGAACCAAAACGAAATAAGTGGTTCTGGCGAGATACCTAGCGAATCTAAAAATAAAAACGAGTACAAATTATAGCCTAAAAAAATCATCCAGTTAAACCCCATTGGATTAGGAATGATTCCATAAAATCCAATCAATAAACCTATCATACTCACTATGGATACAGATAGGGCATTCATGAAGGCAGTGTTCATTGGCCTCAGAAGTAAATTGCCCAGCACAAGGTATCCCAGTATGGAAACTCCCCCAGCTATGAATTCGAAAATGGAATTGTTGTTGCTCAAATAAATGAGCATGACAGTTAAAATCAAAGTCAGGATATGAATACCTAATGAAAATAGTACATTCCGGTACATAATAAAACCCCCTCGCGTAATAGTTTCAACAATGCATTTCAAATCTTTGACCAGTTGATCTGGAACAACGAGCATGAGTGACCAGGCTAGAAAGCCTCAGATTCCTCATCCTGCTTGATCGGTTTCTCCCCGTTTTCTAAGGATATTCTGGAATTCTCTGCAGCATCACTCCGTTCGCTTTATATAATACCATATATTTACATTTTCATGAAGCTCCGAATTTAATTTTGAACTCGCAGGTTTTCAGGCGTAATCCTGAAAATCATTTTTTGATTTTTAACCAAAAAGGCGCTTCCAACCCTCACGATCATGGGGTTATGGAAGCGTCTTTACACATAATTGGGGAATTGCTTTACTGGTTGCTACCCTTTCTGGACAACCCCATATTTATTTGCATCCCGTATACGATCAAACGACCTGCCCGCTACTCGCGCCGCTCGCGCTGTTCGCCGGCAAACCTGCTGCGCACCTCGTCGTACACCGCTTTCAGCGGCACGCCGTGCTCGCGGGCCACGCGTTCGCATTCCTTGAACTCCGGCGCGAACTGGACAAGCCGGCCGCGGTGATAACCAACCTTGACGCTCATCGGCCCCCACGAAGTAGCCACTGTCTCGAACTCGCGAGCCAGCCGATGGCAGGCAGCGCGCATATAGCGAATGCCCAGCGTCGTCGTTTCGGCGAAAATGACCGCTTCGGCGGCATCAAGCCGCTCCTCGTCCAGCAACACGTTCAGCATGATGCCGGGGCGGCCTTTTTTCATAATAATCGGCACCCAAAACACGTCGTTCGCTCCGGCGTCAAACAGTTGATCCGTAATATATGACGTCAGCTCGGGGTTCATGTCGTCCAGGTTGGCCTGCACGAGCAGCATCCCGTCGTCGACGTGCTCCTCCCGATGATGAAAACCCATCTTCCCCACCTCATTACGATCATAGCAAAAAAACGCCGCAAACAAAACCGGAGCGAAGCCGGACCGAAGGATAAAAAGCGAACGGACGCGCATCCTAAGAACTAACCAAACAGGGAGGATGTTGGAGATGAACCGCAAACGATTCTGGACCCGTGTGCTGGGCTTCGCCCTGCTGCTGAATCTGGACGCGCCCGATTTGCCGGCCAGCGCCGCCGGCGCAGCGGACGCCCTGCCGACGGCCGCCCAAACCGCGCCGGCCAAGCCGGCGCCCGGGGCGCGCAAGGAGCTGTTCGAGCACGTCAGCCTGCTCAGTGGCCTGCCGTGGACGTATTTGGCGGCCATCGACCAATACGAGCGGAACATGACGGCGGTCCGCAAGCGGCCGGCGCCCCAGGGGCTCGTCGGCATGTATTTCGCCGAGGCGGATTGGGTCGGCTTGCTGAATCCCGATGCGCACGATGCGAATCCGCAGTCGATTGCGCTGTTTAACGGCTATGGCCGCGACGGCTCCGGCGACGGCATCGCCGACCGCAGCAACGATCTCGACGTGCTGGCGGCGATGTCGGCGATTGCGGCCAAGCTGGGCACACGCCCCGAGGACGTGCGCATCAGCTTGTGGAACTACTATCAAAACTCGCGCAGCGTCGAGCGCATCGAGCAGTTTGCCCGCATCTACGACACATTCGGCACGCTGGACCTGTATGAGCACGCTTTCCCGCTGCCGCTGCGCGCCGACTATTCGTACCGCAGCACGTGGGGCGCAAGCCGCGGCTGGGGCGGCTACCGGATCCACGAGGGCACCGACCTGTTCGCCCGGGCGGGCGTAACGGTCAAGAGCACCTGCTACGGCATCATCGAAGAAAAGGGCTGGAACCCTTACGGCGGCTGGCGGATCGGGATACGCGACCTGAACAACGTATACCATTACTACGCGCACCTGTCCGGCTTCCAGAAAGGGCTGCGCGCAGGCGACATCGTAAAGCCCGGCCAGACGCTCGGTTGGGTCGGCAGCTCCGGCTACGGCAAGCCCGGCACATCCGGCAAATTTCCGCCGCACCTGCATTTCGGGCTGTACCGCGACAACGGACTTGTCGACTGGCCCTTCGACCCGTACCCGCAGCTGCGCAAATGGGAGCGCGAGGAGCGGGCTCGCGCCAAATCCAAATAGCCGCTCTCCACATGGAGCGGCTATTTGCCGTTGTCGGCCGCCGGCTTCCCGCCGGCCGACGTGGCCCCGCTCGCGCCCGCCGGCAGCGAGCTTGCGTCCCCCGCCGCGCCGGGCGGCGGGGTGGACGCGCCGGGCGCATCGGCAGCGCCCGGACGGGGCAATACGGGCAACGACAGTCCCGGCGGCACGGCGTCCTTCGTGCTGCCGACCGGGTTGCCCTTATTGTCGAAGTAGTAGGTTGGCACGTCGCCTACTACAAGCGAATAGGAAACCGGAATTTCGGTTTCCACAACTTCGGTGTCCGAATCGAACGGAATGATCACGGACACCTCGGCCACGATGCGCACGTAAACTTCGACGAGGATCATGTTGATCCCGGCGTTTTCGTAGCGCGTGTTCAGATCGACCTTCACCGTGCCGACCGGCAGCAGCCGGACAGGAATTTCCGGGCCGAACGAAGCGAGAATCGCGCTGTTCATCGCCTGCCCGAGCGGAATGTGCTCCGGCACGCTTTGCAGGCTGCCCAGCTCGCGCTGCACCGTCGCGATCGTATCCGACGTAATGCGCATATGCTCGGCGTAATTGAGCGTGAAGCCGGTAATCTTGCCGTTCTGGTCCGTCTTCCAGTCGATCAGATGCTCGACATCCGCCTGCGTGGCAACATGATCGGCAATGGCGCTGTTAATCGCCTGCGTGGCGATTTGCCGCACGCGCACCTTCGCCAGACTGAGCAGCGGCGGCCGCAAGTTGTGATCGATGAAAATAAACGCCTGCACGGCAAACAACACGGCAATCAGCAGCGCCACAAGCAGCGCCTTCCGGCGGCTCGCCTTGCCCGTCGGCCGGCTTTTCCAGCGCCGCCTTCGCAGCAGCAGCATCGCCCCCACTCCCCCCTTGGCCCTTTCCTTGCCATTACCAACTTATGCCGGGCCAGCGGGAAAAAGACGAGCGAGGCGGCTGTCTCGCCTTACTCCTGCGGCGGCGGCATCACAGCCAAACTGCGGATAATCATCTCGACATGGTCGTCGATCACAAGCTGCGGCTCCGGCCACAAAAAAGGCGGGAAGCTGTTGAGCAGGTGCACGATGCCGTGCAGCGACGCCCACACCGAACGGCTGGCCCGCGTCACATCGTCCATCCGCAACACGCCCAGCTCCATCCCCTCGCGCAGATGCGATTCCAGCAACTGCAAACCGCGCATCCGGTCGCTGTCGCTCAGATCGATCAGCCGGCGAAACTGCTCCGGGTTATAAATAAAAATCAGCTTGTAATAATCCGGGTGCTCCCGGCCGAAACGAATATAGGCGTGGAGCGTCGTGCGAAACTGCACCATAAACGGCGCATCGGCATACGCCTGCGTATTGGCGAGCAGCGCATCGAGAAAGATGCCGTAGCCCCTTTTGAGCAAATGGAACAACACGTCCTGTTTATCTTGAAAATAGTTGTAAATCGTTGTCGGCGAATATTGAATATGCTGCGCGATTTTCCGCATCGAGACGCTTTCGTACCCCTGGTTCAAAAAAAGCTCCAGCGCCACTTCGATAATTTGCTGGCGTACACTCTCCGTTTCGTGCTTGCGCCGATAATGAATGCCCAAATGAAGCAGCCCCCCCGTTTTTTTTGCATATTCCGACCCCTTGCGTCGTGTTATTATGATAGCATGAGGTTATGCAAACTAAAAGCCTTGCCGGGACGAAACCCGGCTCGCGGACAACCCGTCGGAAAACGCATTCCGCAACCGGCGCCCGCATGGCCGCAAATCGCCTCGCCGGCGATGGCAAACGCTCCCGGCAAAGCTGCCGCACGCCGTACACCTTGCGCACACGCCGCGCTTGGCGGCCGCTGAACCTCCATGGAAGGCCTGGGGACTGCCGAAGCTGCCAGCTTCGTCCGGCTCCCCCACGCATCGCCTGATTCCGCAACGGCACCCGTCTGGAAAGAGGTTTTGACCTATGAATATGTATTGGCTTTCGCTCATTTATTTGGTGCCGGCCGTCGGCATTTTGATGTTGGCCGCGCTGGTGTTCAGCCGCAATGCCCGCAATCCGCTGTACCGCACGACGGCGCTGGTTTTTGTGTTGTCCGCGCTGCTGTTTTTCGGCACGTTCCTCGTCAACACCGCGCCCGTCGCGCATAGGCCCGCTTTGCAGGTGTACGTCATTTTTGCCATCATCCTTTTGCTGATTGCGGCTGTACTGCATTTCTGGTATCTCTATGTCAAAGTATACGAAAAAAAGCGGGCCATCGGGTACAAGCTGGTGTTCGTCCCGATTTTGGCCCAATTGCTGCTGTTGCCGATCGACGGCTTCACCGTCCAACACGTCGGACTTGGTCCCGACGGCATTCCGGTCTACGAGGCCGGAACCGGCATGTGGTTGTTCTGGCTTGTCGTCGCTTCCGTCATCGCCGTGATCGGCTGGCTGTTCGTGCCGCTGTTCCGCGCCGAACCGGGACCGGCCAAGGTGTTTGTCGTCGGGCTGATTTTGTCGTCGGCTTGGGGTTTTCTCGTCGGCATGACCAGCACGATGTTCCATGCGGACCGCTTTTACCTCGACAAGCTGCAAATGCACGGCCTGATCATTCTCGTGCTGACGATTTACATCAACATGGTCAAACACGACTATTTGCCGTCGTTCGAGCGCCGCTACAACATCTTGTTCGAACGTTCGCCGCTTGGCATCGTCATCGCCGACCGCCACGGGCAAATCCGCGAAGCCAGCCCGCTGGCGCTGCGCATTTTGCAGCTGCCCGCGCCCAACGTCTCGTTCCTCGATTGCGTGCCGCTCCATCAGCGCGGCGACTGGCGGCGCGAATATGAAGCCGGCTTCGCCAGCCAGCAGCCGATGGCTGGCAAGGAAATCGCGCTCGGCGGCGCAGGCTGCGCCGGGAAAACGATCGCGCTGGACTCCGAATTTATGGTCGTCGGCGCGGAAACGCTGCAGTTCATCATGGTCCGCGACGTGACGGAGATGAAGATGAAGGAGCGGCAGGTCACGTATTTGGCCTACCACGACGGCTTGACCGGGCTGCACAACCGCGTCGCCTTCCAGCGCGAAATCGATCGGCTGCTGCTGGAGCAAGACGGCTTTTCGCTCATTTTGCTCGACCTGAACAATTTTAAAACGATCAACGACACCTACGGTCATGACTGCGGCGACGCAACGCTGCGGTATGTGGCCCGGACGATGGAAAACCTCGCCGGAGACGGCGTATTTACGGCGCGCCTGGCCGGAGACGAATTCGTGGCGCTGACTGCAAGCGCGCAGGACGCCGTGCGCTTCATCAACCAGCTCGGCCGGACGCTCGGCGAACCAATGCGGCTGGAAAGCGGCCAGTCATTAGCCGTTACGGCAAGCGTTGGCGCAAGCCGGTTCCCCGAGGACGGGCGGGCCGCCGATGAGCTGTTCAAAAAAGCCGACGAACGCATGTACCGGATGAAAAAGGAACAAGCCACTTCCGCTTTTAACCAAGGCAAGGCTCTCCAGTAGAGGAATTTACCGGCATGGCGGCGAAACGTATTTGCACGGCGAACGGACCAGCCGATTCGCACCGGCCTTCCAGGAGGATATTGCCATGTTGACTTATCTGATCTCTTTGCTTGTGTATCTCACGCCGATTCTGCTCCTGTTATATATGTCTGCGGAAATTTATATTCGGAACAAAGAAGACCGGCTGCATGTGACGACGGCGCTGTTGTTTCTGGTGTTTTCGCTCATTCCGGTTTCGGGTTTTATCGTCGGGCTGCACCCGCTCGCTTACCGCGAGACGCTGGTGCTGCTGCTGACCTTTTTCCCGGCGGCGCTGCTGCTGACGTTTGTGCTGCTGTTTGTCAAAGAGCTGGCATTAAAATTTTCCGCGACGACCCGGTCCTGGTATTCGCTGCTGGCGTACATCCCCGCCTTGGGCGGGTTTTGGCTGCTGGGCAAGCCGGACTGGGTGTATCTCGCTTTTTCGCGCGGCTCCTATTTCACCCACTACTCTCCGTCCAAGGGACTGGATATGCTGATTATCGGACTGGCGTTGTATACGATGGTCGTTTCGATTTTCATCTTTCGTCATTCCTTTCGCCAAAACCGGGCCAGCCTACACAAAGCGCTGTACAGCAAGCAGTTTATGCTAATTCTGACGGGGATTCTGGCCAGCGCCAGCTGGGGCATTTTGTTTGCGGTCGTCGCCTATTTCGATACGCCGCTGCGCAAGCTGGACATCCCGGATGCCGCCAATTTTGCGCTGCTGATTTTTGCCGGCTTCATCCGCTATTCGATGACGAAATATTCGTTTATGCCTTCGGTCGAAAATAAATACATGGTGCTGCACGAATTGTCGCCGATGCCGGTGCTGCTGCTCGACCATGAGCTGGCGATCAAGGAGTCAAACCCGGCGGCCCGCCATGCGTTTCAAGAATGCTGCGCCGATTTGCACGGGCTGAACGTGCTGGACCTGCTGACATGGGCCGAAGCCGGAGAGCCGGAGCCGACCGGCCGGCTGGAAGGGGAATATTACGCGGAAACGGGCGGCCGCAAGACGTATTTCAAGATCAGCAGCAAATACATCGACGCCGAGGAGCAAAACTTTCTGTACGTCATTTTGACCAATATCACCGACTACAAGGTGGCCGAGGAGCAAATTACGTACATGGTGTACCACGATGCGCTGACCGGGCTGTCCAACCGCCGCCATTTCCAGCAACTGCTCAAGGAAGCTTGCCAATCTGCCGGGCCAACGCCGCTGTCCGTAGCGCTGATCGATCTGGACGGGTTCAAGCAAGTCAACGATACGCAAGGCCATCATGCCGGCGATTACTTGCTGCAGCAGACGGCGGAGAAGCTGAGGCGAATCGCGGCGGCGGCGTTGTGCGTGGCGCGGCTGGGCGGCGACGAATTTGCGATCGTGCTGGAGGGCTGCACAGAGCCGCAATTGACCCGGCTGGCCCACAGCCTCGTTGAAGAACTGCAGCAGCCAGTCGATTTCGAAAACAGCCGGCTGCGCGTATCGGCAAGTATCGGCATTTATACGGCCAGCGGCGAGCTGAACGACGAATTGCTGCTGCGGGAAGCCGACCGGCTGATGTACGCGGCCAAGCATAGCGGGAAAAATCAGTACCGGTTTACGTATAAAATCGGGTAAACGAAAAGCCTCATGCCGGGGAATCGGTGTGAGGCTTTTGCTTTGGATTTGGGTTTGAGCTTGGGTTTGAGCTTGCGCGGCTTCCGCCGGCGCTCAACAGGCCGTATTTGCGCTTGAAGCGCTGGAGGATGTTCAGCCACGGCCGAGCGAACAGGGCCAAAAAGAACACGTTCGACAGGGCATGGGCCAGATCGAAATAAAAGCTGGCCGCATACATCGCAGCGACGGCCGACCAATCGTGCAGCGCAACCAGGCCGGTAACGCTCCAGAAGTTCATGATCCAGCCGAACACAAAACCCCAGGCGAAGCCGAACAGCAACAGCAGCCAACGCCGCGACGCCAGGACGCCGCGACGGTTCAACAGACCGGCCGTCCAGCCGATCATGCCCCAGGCGAACATTTGCCACGGGGTCCATGGGCCTTGGCCGAGGAACATGTTGGAGACAAGCGCGGCGATCGCGCCGATCAGAAAGCCGCTTTCCGCGCCAAACGCCAGCGCCGACGCGATGATGACGAAGCTCGTCGGCTGGACGCTTGGCAGCGGCGCAAACGGCACGCGGCTGACGGCGGCGATGGCCGCCAGCAGCGCCAACAGCACCAGTTCGCGGGCCTGAATGCCGCGGAGCTCGAACCGGATGAAAAACGGCAGCATGGCCACCAGCACCAGCGCGAAGCTGATCAGCATATACTGCTCGTCGAACACGGTGGAAATCAGGCCCAATCCGAGCAAAAACAACGCGAGCACGCCTACGAAAGCGATGCGATGCCTCGACATGCGGCCAGCACCTCCTTTTCGGTGACGGCTTGCGGAAAATGATCGCGGGCCAGACGGTTCAGCACCGTCGTATAAAAGAAGTTTTCACCGAAAAATGCCGCCGGCGCGCCCTCCGAGGCAATCGCGCCGTCAAACAGCATCGCGCATTTGCGCACATGGGCCGCGGCAAATTCAATATCGTGCGTCACCAGCACAATGGTAACGCCTGCGGCGTGCAGCCGCTGGAGCAGCCGGCCCCAAGCCGCTTTGACCTGCGGATCGAGCCCCTTGGTCGGCTCGTCGAGCAGCAGCAGCTTCGGCCCGGCCAGCAGCACGCAGGCGAGCGCCGCTTTTTGCCGCTCGCCGCCGCTCAGGTCGTGCGGATGCCGGGCGAGCGCGGGAGCGAGCTCCAGCAGCTCGACCAGCTCGTCGAGCCGCGCGGCCGGGTCGCTGAGCGTCGAGCGCGCCGCCGCCTGGCGCAGCTCGCCTTCCACGGTGTCCGCGACGAAGTAGGACAGCGGGTTTTGCGCCAAATACCCGACCTCGCGGTACAACGCGTCCTTGCGGTATTTGCGCAGCTCTGCGCCGCGGTAGGCGATGCGGCCGCGGCTTGGTTTGGCCAGGCCGGCGAGCAGGCGCAGCAACGTCGATTTGCCCGTGCCATTGCCGCCGACGATCGCCAGGAAATCGCCTTCGGCGATGTCCAGATCAAGCTCGCGCAACACGGGCCGGCCGCCTTTCTCGTAGTGAAAGGCGATATCGCGGCAGCGCAGCAGCACGGCGCGGGGGGCGAGGGCTGGCGGCGCAGAGAAGCCGGTTGGCGCGGCGAGCGGCGGATGGCTGAGGGCCAAGGGCGGCTCGGGCGTAGGGGCCGGCGGCTCAGTGGACGGTGTGGTTGCTGCGCTGGACGAGAACGGCTCAAGGATCGCCGGCGACTCGGACGAAGGAGCAGACGCCAAACCCGATGAGACGAACGGAGACGCATTGGGTCCGATTGCTGCCGCGGATAACGGTGCGCTGGCCGGGGCGGGTGATGCAGCAGTCCACATGGCTGCGTCGGCCGATGCGGTGGACGGCGCAGCATCAGCGACGGGCGCGCTGGCCTCGGCAAACGGCGGCGGGCTTGCAGAGTCAGGCCATACTGCCGCCCCCGTTGCCGCGTCGGCCGATGCGCTGGCCAGCGCAGCCACAGCGGCTGATGCGCTGGCCGTAGCTACCGCCGACGGCGCGGCGGCTGACAGGCCCGGACCGTCAGCAGCGCGGGCCGCGGCTCGCTCCAGCCAACCGTGCAGCCAGGCGCGGCCCTCTTTGACGCTGAGCGGCGGAGCGGCCGTCGGCCAAGGTTCGCCCTCATGCGCAGCCGCCGGCCCGGCTGCAGGCGGAAGCTGTGCCTGCAAGGCAGCGTACAGCCGGGCGGGCGACGGCAAATACGCCGCATACGGCTTATCCAACGCCGCCTCGACCCGGCCGATCACCTCGCGCGGCGTTCCATCATAGCGGACGCGCCCGCGCTCGTCCAGCATAATCACCCGGTCAGCGATCGGATACAGCTCCTCCAGCCGGTGTTCGGTCACGATGACCGTCAAGCCGAACTCCTCATTCAGCCGGTGCAGCATTTGCAAAAACTCCTTCGCCGCCACGGGATCGAGCTGCGCCGTCGGCTCGTCAAGCAGCAGCACGTGCGGCCGCAGGAGCAGCACCGCCGCCAGGCTGACCAGTTGTTTTTGCCCGCCGGACAACGTATGCGTCTGCTTGTGCAGCCAACCCTCCAGCCCGAAGAAATGCGTCATCTCCGCGATCCGCCGGCGCATAACGTCGGTGGGCTGCCCCAGATTTTCCAGCCCGAAGGCCAACTCCTGCAGCACCAGTTCCATCACGATCTGATTGTCCGGGTCCTGCTGGACCATGCCGATCTCTCCAGCCAGCGCCAACGATTCGTAGTTCTGTATGGGACGACCTTTATAGCGAATATCTCCGCTTCGCTCGCCGACCGGCTGCAGCTCGGCTTTGAGCTGGCGCAGCAACGTCGTTTTGCCGCAGCCGGAAGGGCCGCAAAGCACGACGAATTCCCCTTGGCGTACAGAGAACGTAATCTCGCTGAGCACGGGCTGCGGTTCTTCGGGATAGGTAAAGCTTAATCGGTCAATTTCAATAAGCGCCATCTCAGCCGCTCCCTTCCTTCCATCAACAGCGGCAGCGCCACCAGTCCGGCAAAAGCGCCGTACGCCAGCCACTGCCAGCCGTCCAGCCGCCAGGACTGCACCGACGGGTAAATCTCCAGCACGCCGTACCCGTACAGACGCCCCGCCAGACAGACCAGCAAGGGCAACGCGACTGCCGCAACCACCCGCCAGTCGCGCGCGCGCATGCGAAAGCGCCGGTACGTGCTGCGCGGCCCCGCGCCGAACCCCCGCGCCTTCATCGCGTCCGCGGTTTGCAGCGCCTCCTCCAGCGACCAGGTGAGCAGCACAAGCAGCAGCTTCATCCCGGCGGCGGCGCGCTGGCGCAGCGGGCCGTACGCCAGCGAAATACCTTTGGTCCGCTGCACGTCGGCGATCATCCGCAACCGCTCGTCCAGCAGCGGCACGAACCGCATCGTCATGATCGTCATCAGCGTGCCTTTCGGCCAAACGCCGGCAAACAAATACAAAAATTTATCCGATGTCACGACATGCCGATACGATTGAAACGCAAACAACATGCATAAGGTCGACAGCGAAATCGTCAGCCCATAGCAAATCGACTCCAGCGTAATCGGCTGATCCCACAAATAAAACCAAATATGCTCGCCCCGATGGGAAAACAGCGGATTCAGCACAAACAGCGCCATGCCAACCGCCACAAAAATCAACAGCGTCCGTCCCATCCGCTCGCCTGCGCGAATCGTCACGTTCCATGCGCCCAACAGCACCAGCGCCGTCAGCAAAAACACCGGATGCAGCAGCAGCATCGCCAGCAACATCACCGCCGCATAATAGAGAAAAACCGGCAGCGGGTGCAACGTACGGAACCCGGCGATCATTTCGCCGGGTCCTCTGCTTGGTTCGTGCCGCCGGACGCATCATCCTTGCCGACATCCTTGCCCATGTCGATGGTGTACAGCCATTCGACGCGGTCGCCTTGCTTCAAAGGATACGCCCCGGCGCTGACGTTCGGAAATTCGCCGTTCACGCGGTACAACCAGCCGCTTTTGCCGCCTTTGTCGAATTCATACAGGTTGGCGATGCCTTCCACGTAGACGGCTTGTCCGCTGCCGCGCGTTTCCATCTGGACCCGCGCCTCTTTCGTCACCCGGCGCAGCACGTCGATGACGGTGTCGTTCTCCTGCAGCGCCGCGCTCACCGCTGCGAGAATCGTCCCCTTGTCGCGGTCGCCGACAATGCTGATGCGCACCGCCGCCTTCGCGGCGGCGGCGGGAGGCGCTGCCGCCCCGAGCCGCGGGGGCGGCGCTGCGTCCGCGGCCGGCGGGGCCGGAGCCGCCGCGGACGCCCCCGGCGCTTGGCCGTCGGCCTGCGCCGCAGCTTCCGGCGCTCGGGGCTCGCCCGGCGGCGCCGCTGCCGACGCCGGCGGCTCCTCCGCCGGCGCTACCGTTGCCGCAGCCGTCGCGGCCGGCTGCGCGCTATCCCCCTTCGGCCCGGCGTCCGAAGGGGCGGCACCGTCCAGCGGCGCGGCGCTGGACGTGGCTGGCGGCGGCGGAGACATCGCCGCCGTGTCGGCCGGCGCGCCTTGGCAGCCGGCCAGCGCCAGCGCGAGGGCAGCGGCCAATACGGCGCTGCCGATGTTGCGAATGTTGAATCGTGCCACAGGGATTCCTCCTTGATAAATGCCGCGAAGAGCCCCTCTACGGAGCCCTTCGCAATAAACGTATAATGCCTTAATGCTGCTGCTTTTCGTAAGCCCGCACGACAACGGCCGCAGCCATCTCCCGCGTCACGAAAGCGCGCGGCAGGAAACGTCCCTGCTCGTCGCCTTCCATGTAACCGCCGGCGTATACCGCGCCGATCGCCGATACGGCGTCCGGCAGCGCTTCGCCCAGATCGCGGAACGGCTCCGCGCCCGCCGGCGCCGGCGTCGTCAGCGCAAAAGCGCGAGCGAGCACAAGCGCCATCTCCTGACGCGACACGGCCCGGTTCGGAGCGAAGATGCCGCCCCCCAGACCGTCGACCAAGCCAAGCGTTTGGGCTTTCTCAATATATCCAAAATACCAGCTATCCGCCGGAACATCAATAAATGTTTGCGCAGCGCCGGCTGCAGCCGGCTGCTCGCCTTCGAGGCGAAGCATCATCGCGACGAATTGCGCACGGGTCAACGTCGCTTGCGGAGCAAACATCTGCGCCTCAACACCCTCCATCAAGCCGTATACAGTCGCCTTGCGCACGTAGTCGGCAGCCCATGCCGAGATGTCGGCGGCGTCGGCATAACCGGCATACGAAGTCCCGGGCACCGTCTGTTCGGTCAATTTGGCGTATTGGGCCAACGCCAGCAACGCCTGCTCGGTGGCGATACCGCCCGACTCCTGCCCTTTCGCGTGCGCAAAACCGCCGTCCGCCTGCTGGTAACGCAGCAGCGCCCCAACGACATTTGCACCGTTTTTCACAAACCGCGCATCGCCGGCAACGTCGAGCTTCAACGCCGTCAGCGCCAGCAGCACCTGGGCCGCGCTTTCGCTGTTCGCTTCGCCGCTCAGCGCAAACCCGCCATCGGCCTGCTGCTGCCCCGACAGCCAGCCGAGCGCCCGCTCAACGGCTCTTTCCACGCCGCTTCGCTCCTGATACGGCGCCAGCGCCACAAGCGCCATCCCTGTCAAGTCGACGTTCGAGCCGTCGCCCGGAGCAAGCGGCCAACCGCCGTCGCTGTTTTGCTGCGCCAGCAGCCATTCCAGCAGCTTCGCTTCCGTCCAGACGCTATCGGCCGGAATCGCGTAACTGCTCGTATGGGCCGCCACCAGGGCAAAAATCGGCCCGTTCGTCCCCTGCACCGTCATCCGCTCGTTATTGAAAACAGCTTGCAGCAAATCGTAACCGGCCACGTCCTGCGGATCGCCGCCGGCAGCCTGCACGCCGATCGCCAGCCGTTCATAATCGGTGACGTTGCGCAAAGACCCTGATTTGTCCTGCAGCAGCTTGTCCACGCTCGCCAGATACGCGGCCGGCACCTTGCGGTCGGCAACGGCCAGACCGTAGGCTTCCCAATCGGTCAACTGCGCGTGCCCCGCCACGTAATCGGCAGCGGCTTGCACCGCTGCGGCCACGTTCACCGGCTGCGTCTTGACCGCCGGCTCCAGCTTGCTTTTATCAATAACCGCAAACTTCGTAAAATGGTTCACCGTCCCGGTAAACACGCCTGTCTGCGCATCAAGCACCGCCGGAATCGGAATCCATCGCCCGGTTGCTTCATCCAGCCAGACCAGCGCCAGCTGCTCCGGCTGGTCCGTGTCGACCGGCGCTTTGACCGCCAAATAGATCGGCTTGTCAAACGTCGTGCCGTTCGGGCCAAATTCGAAAATCGAGGAAACGACCTCGCTGCGGCTCGCATCCGGCTGCAGCTTGTGCACAGAAACCGTGCGGCTTGCACCAAGCGCATGGCCCGGAATGCTCAACATGACCTCGCCATTCGCATCGGCGAGCGTTGCGCCCACAGCCGGATCGACGGCCATATTCAGCTCGACCGCATTGGCGGCGATCAGCTCCTTAAGCTGCTGCACGGCCGCTGCGTCCATCTTCGCGCCGGCGTTTTGAATCACCAGCGTCGTCATCTTAAGACTGGCCGGCTTGCGGTTGTCGTAAGCGATGCCCAGCCCCTTAACCGCATCGTCAATCGGCTGGATCGCCGCCTTGTCCGGCCCGGCCCCCGACGACATTCCCGGCGCGCCGCAGCCCGGCAGCTCTGCCGCCTTCACATCGTCGCCGCCGTTCAGCGTATACCGCCAGGCCAGCTTGTCGCCGTTATGCAACGTGTAGTTGCCGGCGCTGGCCGACGGGAAGGTGCAGTTGACCGCGTACATCCAGCCGCTTTGGGGCCCGTTGTCGAACTCGTACAGCCCGTCGATGCCGCTGACATAGACGTTCGCTCCCGTGCCCGACGCCTCGACCCGGTCAGCGCCCAGCGCCTTGACCAGCAGCGAATACGCCGTATCGCCGGTCGTGTAGGCGACGCTGCGCGGAGTCACGATTTCGCCGCGGTTTGCTCCGCCATGCACGCTCAGCGTCACCGCCGCCGTCTGCGGCTGCTCGCCGCCCGCCGCAGACGTCACCGTCACCGTGGAGACGGCTCGGACGACAGTCGGAGCGTCATCGCTCTGGTAGCCGGTCACGGCGATGTCGTAAGCGCCCGCCGGCAAGCCGTCGAACACGGCCTGTCCGTCGGCATTCGTTTGCTTCGTGACGCTGCCGATCTTCACGCTAACGCCGGCGGCGCTCGTCACGATTCCTTGCCAATCCTGCTTTTTCACCTTGACAGCAAAGCTTTGTCCGGCTTTTGGCACAAGCGGCACGGTTGCGATGCTGCTGACCAGTTGCGTATCCAGGCCGCTGTAATAAGCGAGCACCTCATCGCCTTCGCGCACGCCGGTCGTATTCCACGCGTCGGTCGGAATCCACACGCCGTCACGCTTGAGCGCAAACCCCCACCAGCTATAGCCGGAAGGCGTCAAACCGTCAATCGCGTCAACGCTGAAAAACATGCCGTCCGTATACACCACGCTTGTTACCGTATTCGCTACGGCCTCAAACACATTCGTACCGCGCTCGGCGGCCGACGCATCCAGCGTCGATTGCGGGCCTTCCACCCGCACCTTGACGTTCGGCGGCAGCTTGCGGCTGCCGCTGATCACCGTCGGGAAGCCGTCGACCAACGCGCCGCTGACCCGCACCTCTTGATCGTCGGCCGCCAGGCCGTCCGGGAACGCAGCGACGCCCGAGGCGTCCGTCCATACCTTGCGGTCGCCGACCTGCACGTACACCGCAGCCGTCACCGACTGGCCGCCGCTGAACTGCGTGACCTTGACGGTAAACGGCGTGTGGTTTTTCGGCGCCGGCGGGTTCAGCTCCATGCTGTCAAGCAGCGCCGAAGCATCGATCGGCCCGTAGAAAATCGCGATTTCGTCGCCGTTTTCCAACTCGGTAGTTTGCCAATTCCAATCGTTCGTCCACTGTCCGTTGCGCTTGATTTTAAATGCCCAGTAATAATAGGCCGGGCCATTGACGTATTTCTCCACATCGCCGATGCGCGTCACATCAAAAAACGGCGTCTCGCTCGTCGCCACGTCCAGCCCGTTGCGCGCAGCGACCAGTTGCAAAGCTTCCAGCGGCGTGCTCGCCAGCTCCGTGCCTGCAGCCATCGTCGCGCCCGGCTTCTCGATATGCACGCTAACCGCTGCCTTGCCCGTCGTGCTGCTGCTGGCCGCTGGCACTTCAAACGTGCCGCTTTGCCCGCCGGTCAACGTGTTGTAAGCAACCAGCGCCAGCAGCGCCTGATACGTGGAAAAGCCGTCCGCTGCGCTGCCGACCTTGTAAGCGAAGCCGCCGTCGCCGCTGATGTAGCGCAGCAACGCCGTAATCAGGTCGCCATCGGCTTTGGCAAAGCTGCCCTGGCGGCTGTCCTTCTGCTGCATCGACAGACCCAGCACCATCATCGCCAGGCTGTTGCTGTTGCTGCGGTCGGCGGTCAAATCGCCGTTGTCCAACTGCTTGGCGGCAAGCCATGCCACCGCTTGATTGACCGCTTGAGCGACGCCGCTGCGCTCCTTGTAAGGCGCCAGCGCCCACAACGCCGCCCCGGTCAAATCAACGTCCGATTCCGTGCTCGACGCAAACAGCGCCCAGCCGCCGTCGGCGCGCTGATGGGCCGTCAGCCAGTCGGCCAGCTTGCCTCCGCTCCACGGCGCGTCGCCGGGAATCGTATACGAACCGCTGTCCAACGCCAGCAGCCCGTAAATGACTGCGTTCGTGCCCTGCTCGGGCAAATCGCTGCGGCTGTAGAGCGGCGCCAGCAGATTGACGCCGCCGATGGCCGTCGGATCGCCGCCGGCCGCCTTGACGCCCAGCGCCGTTTTGGCATACGCCGTCGGCATCGTCTGATTCGTATACGACCCGACGCGCCCGGCCGCCGCCGTTACATAGCCGCTTTCCACCGTTCTGCCGGCAGCCGCCAGCGTATAGGCGTACCAATCGTCCGTAACCGGCCCTTGACTAACGATCCAATCCGCCGCTTCGCCGATCACTTGCGGAATCGTCACGGTTCTCGTCGCAGCCGGACCGTCGGCGTAAGCGGCCGGTGCTGCGGCCAGACCAACCATCATTTGCGCCAGCACCAGCAGCCATACCAGCAACCTGCTGACCCGCGTTTGGCGATATTGCCATCTTTTCATTGTGTTTCCTCCTCCTTGTTCGATCCAACGTTCACCCGCCGCAACGCAAAAAGACATCCCGAAGGATGCCTTTCATTAGAAATACAGGAATGTACCAACCAGCGGCAAGCCAAACCGTCCCGCCTGCAAGCGCAGACTGATCCCCTTGCCCTTCACCCCCCTATCTCGCGTAGGTTCCATCGGCGAAAAAAAACAGGCAGGTCTCCTGACTTGCGTCTCTTCATCCCGCTGCGCCTTCCCGCTTCGGCAAACCGTCAAGCAGTGGCATAAACAGGGGACTCCTCGCTTACAGTGGCGCGACCGTACCGGAATTGCACCGGTTTCCCTCTTCGTCGGATGTGTAGATCCGACACCTGTTTTTTCTATGAAATTAGTAAAATATCAAACCGTATCATACCATGAATACAACGGATCGTCTATGAAAATTCGACAACGGCTCGAAGCCCACGGCCAGCTCAATGGCAGCTTGAAAAATCACTGCGCTTTTATTCTCATCCTGATGTCTCATGCCGTTCAGGTGAAACGATCATTCAATGCATGTCCAACCCAGCAGTTGCGATTATTTCCGTTTCGGCGCAAGCATATTGTTCGCCAGCATGCTGTCCATCGTATCGCGAACCATTTGCCTCAAATCGCAAAATTCGTACCGGTATACGTGCGGATGTTTCGTTTGGTAGTGCGTCGTTGTGCCGATTTTCGAATACACGGAAGCAACGTCTTTGCTGACCAATTTCAGCGGCCACAGGAGCGCTTTCGGCAGCAGCCGCGTCGACGGCTTGAAGCCGAGATGACCGTACGACTCCCTGATCAGCTGGGCCAGGTCGGCCATTCGCCCCTTGGCACCAAACGAAAAATGACGGTGCCCGTCGGTGCGCGGGTCGTTCATCAAAGCGATATGCATCCGGGCGCAATCGCGCACGTCCACGTAATGCGAAGTCATGTCGGGGAGCAGCGGCATTTTGCCTTCGGCCATATTTTTGACCGATTCACTGCTGAAACGCCCCCAAGGAATCAGCGACGGCCCAAGGATCATGCTTGGATTAATCGCGGACAAGGCCACCCGATGCAGATTGCGTGCAGGGTCGCGCACCATGTCCCAGGCGATTTTTTCAGCCCGTGTTTTGCTGCGGAAATAATCGTTTGGGCTGTTGATATCCGTCCAGTCGTCTTCGGTGAACGTCAGCTTCGCTGCGGCATGGCCGTAAGCGATCGCCGCTTCGGAGCTGGTGACAACGATTTTGCGCACAGACCCGGCCGTTAGCGCCGCCTGCATCAGCAGCTCGGTGCCCTTGGTCGCTCCGCCCACCCGATCGGTTTCCGTGCGCACCGCCTGCGGACTGGCGACATGGAACACCCACTTCACGCCGGCCACCGCCTCCGCCCAACCCGCTTCCTTGCGCAAATCCGCTTCCACCAGCTCGACGCCGGGCAGCAGCTCGCGCACTTTGTCCACCTGCTCGCGATTGCTCAAGCTGCGCACTGTACCGCGCACCCGGTAGCCCTCCTGCAATAAATAATGGCCCACCCAGGAAGCCAAATACCCGCTGATTCCCGTTACCAAACAAAGATCGCCTTGTTGCATATTCATCATTGATTTCCTCCCGATCATAAATGGAATGTCAAACCGTTGAGGCCGATCCAAAAGCGAATATTTACTATTAATGAATGTTCGTTTATATTTTCTGTTTTAAAAAGAGATTCATTTTATAAATGGTCATTCGTTTATAAATTGGTGAAAAAGCAGGCGTTACGCCTTGATCGCATCCCAGCTAAACTGGATGGCTTTGGCCAGCTTTTCCTGATCGAACTGAAATTCCCCTTTGACCTGCGCCTTGGCCAACTGAGCAATCGGCAGCACCGAATACATCGTCAGCAAATAGCTGTCCTCCTGCTTGAACACCCCTTGCCGCTTGCCCTCCTCAAACAACTCCAACATCGGCTGGTACAGCGCTCCCAGCTCGCCGTCCAGACACCAGTTTTGCAGCAAAGGCGAATTCGCCACCTGCTCCATAAACAGAAAGCTGTCGCTGTGGTCCAGAATAAACGCCACAAAATTGACGGCAAACCGCTCAAACCGCTCGCGAACGGCAGCCGTTGCGTCGACATCGCGAAACACCTTGTCGCTCATCAACTGCTTGGCTTTCAAATAGGTCTTGCTCAGCAAATCCTCCTTATTGGCAAAATGAATGTAGATCGTCGCCGCAGACACTTGCGCGCGCTTGGCGATCTTCGACATCGAAGTTTCGGCAAAGCCGATCTCGTTGACAAGCTGAATCGTCGCTGCAAAAATCGCTTCGGTTTTGTTATCGTCTCTTGGCCTCATGCGTCAATAATAAACGATCATTTATTTAAAGTCAAGTGAATGCTGCCGCCCTGCACAATACGATAATCGGACACAACAGCGCCTGCCGAAATTTTCCGGCTCAAGCAACTTCATTTCGATGAAAATGGATCATCTGCTTGTTCATCCACTCGACGCTTTGCCCAACCGTGGAGTTCAGTTGATCATCAAACGCGAGCAATCGAAGCGGACACAAAAAACGAGCTCATGGAATCGCCTCCATGGCTCGTTTCCTTGCGTCGGCCCGCTGTGCGCCGCCGTTTGCTTTTTTATTGGTAAGCTGCCATCACTTGCTTGAACACATCCCGCGACCGCTCGATTTGCTGCAAGGGCACGCTGTAGCTGAGACGGAAATGCCCGGACCGGCCAAAACCGCTGCCCGGCACCAGCAGCAGCCGGAAATCTTGCGCAGCTTTCAGGCAAAACGCCACATCGTCGGCAATCGGCGCCTGCGGGAACACGAAAAATCCGCCCTGCGGCACGATAAACGACAAACCCGCATCCTGCAGCACGTCCACCATCAAGTCACGGCGTTGCTTGTATTCAAGCTGTGGCGTCACCAGCGAGTCCATCCGCGCGATCACCCGCTGCATCAGCACCGGCGCGTTGACATAACCCAGGGTGCGGTTGCAGAATACGAAAGCGCTCGTCAGCAGTTGGCTGTCTTCGACGGCCGGCTCGACGGCAATATAGCCGATCCGCTCTCCGGCAATGCCCAAATCCTTGCTAAAGGAGCTGACGAGAATCGTCCGGCTGTACGCCTGGAACGGATTCGGCGGAGCCGACTCATACACCAGTTGGCTGTACGGATCGTCATACACGATGTAAATCGTGCTGCCAAGCTGCTTTTCCTTCTCGCCAAGCAACGCGCCAAGCTGGTTCAACTGCTCCTGGCTCAGCAGCGTCCCCGTCGGATTGTGCGGCGTATTGACCAGCACCGCTTTCGTTTTGGCCGTGATCGCCCGCTCCAGCTCGGCCAAATCAAGCGAAAAATCGTCGGCCAGCGGGCAATGCACCGCAACGCCGCCATGATTCGCCACATAAAAATCATATTCGACGAAATACGGCGTCAGCACGACGACCTCTTCGCCCGGCTCCAGAATGCTTTTGAGCACGACGTTAAGCGCGCCGCCGGCTCCTACCGTCATGACCACGGCAGCCGCTGTAAGCTCTGTTTGAAACCGTTGGTTAATAAAATCGGCAACTTTCGCTCGCGTTTCCACCAACCCTTGGTTGGGGATGTACTGATGTTTGCCTTTGACATCCTGCTGCATAACCTCCTGCAGCGCGCGCGCAAACGCCTCCGGCGGCTCTACAATCGGATTGCCCAGCGAAAAATCAAACACCGCATCTTCGCCGTACAAGCCCTTCAAGCGGGCGCCTTCGTCAAACAACTTGCGAATCCAAGAACCTTTTTCCAGACTGTCTGCGATGTTGTGTGAAATCGTTCTCATAAAACCTCCACGGACTGTGTAAAATGAGCTGCTGCATCTGGTCGATCAACGCTTCTCTTTGTGCCGATCCCGCCTGTTTCCGCAGACCTGCCGCCTCTGCCGGCAGCCATCGAATCCATCATACTCCAAATCGCCTCAACTGGCTATCTTCAGCCGCTTGAATGCGGTTTCAGACTTACAAATGCGCACGCTTCCGCCATTATAGTATACAGATATTGGGAGTTCAATATTTATTATCGGCCACACGGATTTCGCCGCCTGGCCCGGCCGTCCGCTCCCCTCACAATTGTTTGGAAAATACAAACGCCGCTTCATCAAACCGTAACGCTCATACGTCGCATGAGCCTGCTCGCGGTGAAAGCCGGAATCCAGCTCCATCTTCTTGCAGCCGCGCGCTCTGGCCAACTCCGCGATTTCATTCAGCAGCTGTGTGCCGATTCCCCGACCGCGCAGCGCCTCATCAACGACAAGCGTCGTCACATAGGCCACATATCCGGTTTGCCAAAATCCCCGTGGCTTTTCGAATGATCGCCGATAAAAAAAATGTGCTCCCTGCCAAGCAACCGGTCGCCGGTGGCAACCTGTCTGCTTAAAAGGGAGCTTGCTTGCTACTTCGCCGCCGGCACCACGTTGAAGTATTCCTCCAGCGTGACGCCCTGCGACGTGACCGCCTGGGCGATCTCCTTGCCAACGTAGCGGATATGCCACGGCTCGTATTGGTAGCCGGTAATCGCCTCTTTGCCCTGCGGGTAACGAATGATGTAGCCGTATTCGGCGGCGTGGTCTTCGAGCCATTTGGCTTCTTTCGTGCCGGCGAAGCAGTCGGTGGCCGCGCATTTGCCGTCGCTGCCGGTGACGTCGATCGCCAGGCCCGTAGCGTGCTCGCTCGTGCCGGGGACAGCGCTGTAGGTGCGGGCTTTCTCCAGCCCGTCCTTGCGCACATAGCTGTCGAACAGGACCTTCTGCGTGGCGTAGGAGCGGTAAGCGGATACGCCGGCCAGCGGCACGCCGTCGTCCGCGGCGGCGGCAAACAGCTGCTCCAGGGCATCTGCGGCTTCTTTTCTCATTTTGCGCTTTTCGATTTGTTCCTTGAACACGAACGGCACGTCCGGGTAGACCAGATCGTCCGGCGTATAGCTGGCCGGCAGCGCCCGCTGTTTGTTGACCAGCACCTCGATGCTGTCCGGTTGCGCGACGACTTCTATGCCGTCATCGGCTGCGGTCGAGTCGCCTTTGGCCGGCGGTGTGGCGCTGGGCTTGGCGATCTCGGTGGCTTTGGGCGTCGCCTGGGCTGTGGCGCTTGGCGCGGCCGTCCCTGCGCCGGTTGCCGGCGTTTCGGCTGCCGCGGTCGGCGATGCGGCCGGCGACGCCGTGTCGCTCTCCTGGCCGCAGCCTGCGCAGAGCACCAGCGCTAACGCCAGCGCGAGGGCGCCTTTGCTTTTTGCTAACATTCGTACATGTCCTCCTCGCCTATCGATCCTGGCAATCTTTTTTGATCTCTCTACAAATAGACCGAATCACAGCGGCAAAAGTTGCCGCCGGACGCAAAAAAGCTGCAAAGTCGGCATAGCGCCCGCTCGCAGCTTTTGCTCTTGTTCTATTTTACGCGTTCGTGCGCTGCTCTTCAAGCCAGAGGATCGCGGTGACGCCGCGCGGGTAATATTTGCTGCCGGTGATTTCGCCGGCAATGATCTGGTCGCTCCAGCCCCAGATCGACAACGTCGGGTGGGTCAGCCAGCGCACATGCGCCGCATCGGCGGCCGCGCTCGCTTCGTCTTCGGGCCAGCCCAGGAGGTGACGGGCGATGAACTGGCACAAATAAATTTTGCTCAGCCACGAGTTGTTGCTCGTCGAGCTCAGCTTCCAGCCCCCGTCGTCGAACAGACACGTTCCTTTGACCAACACCGTCGTCAGATGGCGGCGCAGCGCCTGAATGTAAAAGCCATAACGCCCGTCGGCGTCCAGCGCCTCCGCACAGCCGGTCATATAGGGAAAAATCAAACCTTCGATCGCCGGGATGATCCGCGAATCGTTGTTTTCGCCCAGCACAGCCGGAATATAGCCGCCTGCGGTCATGTGACTGGTGATCGTCCTTGCGCAGCGCAACGCCTGATCGGCCGCTTGGCCCGCCAGCTCCGCCTCCCCCGCCTCGCGGAAAATCCGCTCCAGCGCCACATAGGACGCCCAGCATTTGCCGGCCATGTAGATGTTGTTGCGCGCCTGCCCCAAGGAGACGTCGAGGCTGTCGTAGGTCGTAATCTCCGCGCCGCCCATCGCCCGCGTGCTGTCCAGCCCCATAACGCCATTGCGCTCGGCCGGGTGCGGATGATCGCGGTTCAACATGCTGTCCAGGCATTGGCGCAAAAGCGGCAGCCGTCCGCTCAGCCACTCGCGGTCGCCGGTTTGCTCGGCATACGTCGCCGCGCACAAAATCCAGTTGACAAGTTGCTCATGCGTCATATGCGAAAAGCAGCCGCTCAGCCCGTACAGCTCATAGGAGGAATATTGCGGCCGCGAAAACGTGTTGGCCACGCCCATATCGTGCGTAAAGCTGATCCCGCCGGGATATTCCGTCTTATCGCCGGGGAAGCGCACGCGGTCCTCATAGCTGTAGCGCTCAGCAAACAGCTCCAGCTCGTTTTTGACCGTCCACGGGTTCATGTTCAGCTCGTAAAACAGTTGGTCGACCGTCAAATCAAACGTGTTCATCATCCGGTATTCGCCTTCGTTGACGATCCAAACGGCTTGGCCGTCGACATCAAGCAGCTGCGTGCTGCCGTAATAGGCGCGGATCGCGTGGGCCAGCATAAAATGCTGATCGGCGGACAAGCCGGAATCTTGGATCCGGGCGTCGGCGGCGGCTCCGGCGGCGGCCAGCTCGGCGAAGTTGGCCAGCGCGTAGGCGGCGACGCTTTCGATGTTCGGGAAATAACGCGTGTACGTGTACGAGGCGTCCCAGCCGGCGGTGACGATGCCCGCGCGATGGAAAACGATGGCGAAGCGGTACGTTTGCTGCTCGCCGGCCGGCGTTTCGGTCAGCAGCGCGCCCACAGTGCCGAGGCCGAAAGTCAAATTTTCCGGCAGCTTGGCAGTGAGGATGTCTTCTATGCTAAAATGAAGCGCAGAGCGGACGCGCGGATCGTCCGAAACGATCGCCGTCATTCGGCCTTGGCCGATGCCGGCGATGTCCGGCAGCGTGTCGTCGAGCCGGCGCATCGCGCTGTACGGATCGGTGCCCTGGTAGCCGACGAACGCGCGGCGCGGCGTTGTGCCTGCCGTGTTGTCAACGGTCAGCTCGGCGAGGATGGCTGGGAGCAGCGCTTTTTGCAGCGCTTCGGCGGGAGCTGTGGCCGGGTCGGGTACGGGCATCACCGGCGAAATCAGCCGGAACGTCAGATCGCCCGCCATCCACGTATCGGAACTGACGCGGAAATCGCGGCTTATGGCGTTTGGCGCAAATGGATGAACGAGCTTGGGCTTATCCGGGTTCGGGTCGGGATTGTCGATGTCAAAGCGCTTGCTTTCGTCGTCGCCGGACGCCCAAAACGGCAGCGCTTCGAATTGACCGGGCTGGCCGGCAGTCTCAAGGCCAATAAACACGCTTTGCCGCGGCGGGCGGCCGATCTCCAGATCGAACCCCCCGGCGGCTCCGGGGAAACCCAGCGTAAAGCTGGCGAAAGCGCCGATTGGCGCATGATGAGCGTTGAAAAACAAAGGGTCGGACATGGTGCGAGTCATCCTTTCTGCTGATAGCGTATAACTCCATCATAAGGCGGCGGCGGCGGAAAGCCGATGGGCAAATCGGGCGCGGTTTTGGGCAAAATCGCGTTTGATTGCAAACGCTTTTATGTGTGGGGATGGCTTTCTGTCTCGCGGCTATTTATCGTCATTGCCATAGCGTTACTATTTGTCTGATCCTAAACTCTTGCAAGGAGCGTATCCGACCATGTCCAAGCCTACCCGCGATGCCGAGCTGCAGCGCCACGCCGCTGCGGCGGCCCACCGCCATATCGAAGGAGCGATGCTGCCCGATCTGCAGCTGTCGTTCCGCTTGTTCGCCGCGCATCGCCGCAAGGTGGGGGCGGGCTGGACGTTTCCCGAGCACAGCCATTCGCTGTACGAAATCAATCTTGTGCTGGATGGCGTGCAACTAATGCAGGTCGAAGGCACACAACGCGAGCAGCGCAGCGGCGACCTGCTTTGGCTGCTGCCGGGCATGAAGCACGCCAGTCTGGGCGCGGCCGGGGGCGGCACGATGGAGTATATGTGCCTGCATTTTGCCGTCGACGATCCGTGGCTGCGCCATCAGCTCAATCAGTTGGCGGGCGTGCATTACCGCGCCGATTCGCCGCTGACCGCGGCGCTGCGTCCGGCGCTGGACGCGTGGCTGGAGGCGATCCGGGACGCGAACGGCGAACCGCAGCTGGTGCGGCTGCAGACGATGAGCGCGTCCTTTCGGCTGTTCGCCGCGTTGAGCGGCTATTTGACGGCGAGCCGGGCGCTGGGCGCGGCGGAGCCGGCGGCGGTGCGGCGCGGCGCGGGACGGCGCGCGGGCGGCGCGGGACGGCGCGCGGGCGGCGCGGGCGCGCAGGCGCGCGGGGGCGGCGACGCGCGGGCGGCGGGCGCGCGAAGCGGCGGGCGCGCGGGGCAAGCAAGCGCAGGCGGAGCGCGGGCGCGCGGCCACGGCGCGGATGAGCGCGCGGCGGGCGCGGCCGAGGGCGCGGCGCAGGGCGGCGGGACCGCGCGGGGCGGGACGCGGCCGACCGGGAGCGCGGCGGCGGGCGCGGCAGGCAGGGCAGCCGCCCAAGCCGCTGCGCCCGGCAGCGCCCCGGCCGCAAGCGCCGCCCAGCGCCCCGCCCGCAACGCCGACGGCGCGCCCGCCGCAGCGCACGGCAAAGCCGCGCGGCCGCTGCCCACGAGCGCATCCGAGCTCGCCGGGCGGCTGGCGGCGAGCATCGAAGCGCTCGTGCTGCACGCCGGCGAAGCCGACGCCGACGCGGCAAAGCGCGGCATCGAGCAGCTCGCCCGGCGGCTCGGTTACACGGCCGCGCATTGCAGCCGCGTGTTCCAGAGCGCCTACGGCATGTCGCCGCGCCAATACCTCAGCATGGTCAAGCTGCGCCAGGCCAAGCTGCTGCTGATGGACAGCGAGCTGTCCGTCGAGCAGGTGGCGACGCGGCTCGGCTACCATGACGTCTCGCAGTTCAGCAAACAATTCAAGCGCTGGACGAATTTATCGCCCAGCGCTTACCGTCAGCTTTCTTTGTAACAAAAATCTGATAAAACGCATCCGACCTGGAGATAATGGAACCATCATCCAGGAAAGGTCGGGTCCGCCATGCCGCACACCAGCGAAACACCGTTCGTGATTTTACCGGAGGAAACCGGACCTCCCGGTTCGCAACAATGCGCGCTTTGCGAGCTGTCCCAACAAAGAACGCGTGTGATTTGGGGCGAAGGGAATCCCCGCGCCAAGCTGCTGCTGGTGCTCGATAATCCCGGGGCTCGCGAGGATCGCGAGGGACAGCCGTTCCTGTGCGGGACGCGCGAGACCTTGCAAGCGGGGCTGCGGGAGGCCGGGCTGGATACGGAGCTCGTCTACGTCACCTATTTGCTCAAATGCCGGCCGCTCCGCGCCTACGATAAACCGGCGTCCCGCGCAGCCTGCTCCGCGCATCTGCTCAAGCAGCTGCAGGAAAAGCAGCCGCTGCTGCTGTTTGGCTTCGGCAACGTCGTGGCAGAAGCCCTGCTCCCTTTTCAGGAAGAAACCAGCGTGAAAGCGCTAAGAGGGACATGGCATTCTTTTCAGGGAATCCCGCTCGGATTCACCTACCATCCGCTGGCCGTGCGGAGACGGCCGAATCTGATGCGGATATTTGTCGAGGATCTGACGTGGCTGCGGGAGAAATGGACGGCACTCACCTCCTGATCCTCCCCTGCGGCGAACCGTGTTAACGCCAGGCGCAATCCGCATGACAACAGGGACTGCCCTCAAAAGTTATTTTAGGATTTTTGTCCCCCCACTTGGAATCGGAAGCTGCCCATAAAAAAACTGCACCCCCGATAGTTAGCTCATGTCTAACAACTGGGATGCAGTTCACTACTGAACAGTGGATTTGGGCCATTTTCGGGTTATTTCCTTCTCATGCGAATCACGGGGGGGACAGCCCCTGCACAGCTGCAACGCAAGACACGCCCCCGAAAACGAATCGTTACTTACTCAACGCTTTCAGCACGGCGTCAACGCCGTAAGAGTTGCCGATCGGGCCATAACCCATCGCCAGCGTGCCGTTCACCGCGTAGGTCTGATTGCTTTGGACCGCCTTCAGCTTTTGCCAGACCGGATTTTTCTTCCACTCTTCCAGCAGTGCAGCCTTCGATTGGTCCTCATAGTTGAAATAACCGAGAATCAAATGATCCGGGTTCAGCGCAGCCAAGCCCTCCAGCGACATTTCGGCCCCGTCGGTCATCAGCGTGTTGTCCGGCGCTTTCAGCCCCAGCCCCTTGTCGTAATAAGGGGTCAAATACTTCGTGCCGCCCAGCCAGATCATATTATCCCGCACCTGCAAAAACGCTACCGTCCCCTTGACGTCAGCCAACTTCGCCTTGGCGTCCTGCACCTTGGCCTGATAGCCGGCAATGAACTGCTGCGCCGCCTGTTCCTGGCCCAAAATCTCCCCGAACTTCGTCACCAGCTTCGGCCAATCGCTCCAGACGTCGGTAGTCGCTTCGTCGATGACGACCGTTGTGGCGATTTTCGCCAACTGATCGCTCACCTCAGCGTTAACCGCATTGCCAGCGATGATCAAATCCGGGGCGTATTGCAGCAAAGCTTCCATGTTCACGGTCGTATTCTCGCCAACGATGGAAATTTCTTTGATTTTCTCAGTGAAAGGCTTGTACGCCTCCGTAGTCAGCGCGGAGTTATCCTTCGTAAACGGCAGCGCCAGACCCACCGACGGCAAATCAAACAACAGCAGCGAATCGACATACCCCCAATGCACAACGGCGACGCGCTCCGGCTTCTTCTGAATCACGATGCTGCCATTGGCCGCTTCAATCGTGCGCGGAAACGCTGGGGAAGCGGTCTCCTGCAAACTCGCAGGGCTCGGCGACGGACTGGCCGTCTCCCCGCTCTGGACTTGCGCGCTGCTTCCGCAGGCGCTCAACATCAGGATCATGCCGATCAGTGCGGCAAGCCAAGCAAACGATGGTGTAATTCGACGATCCTTGTTCATGTAAAAAGGACACCCTTTCTTTTTCTTTCACATATTATCGATAATGATTCTCAATATCATTTACAATCGTATCATGATCGCAGTCCGATGAGAATAGAGAGTTTCCCGTTGAACGGATGGACAATTTCCAAAACACGAGCTGTCCGTCAGGCCAAGCGGCGGCCTCCGCACCCATAAGCCGACCGGCCTACGGTGGCTGTCACCTCACCGCTCGCAGTTCCGGCGCGTTCGCGCACGCTCAAGCTTCCCGGCTGTCGAAGCCGACTTGACTCGGGGCGACGCCCTTGTATTTTTTGAACAACCTGCTGAAATAATACGGGTCGGCATACCCGACGCTGCGCGCCACCGCGGAAACGGAAAACCGTTTCGTCAACAACCACTCATGCGCCTTGTTCATGCGGTAATGAATCAAATATTCGATCGGGCCCGTCCCGGTAAATTTGATAAACAAATGGGAAAAATATTTCGGCTTCATCTGGTAGCGCCCCGCCAGACTGGCCAGCGTCAGCGGCTCCATGAAATGCGCCTGCATGTGGCGAATCGCGTCTTCGATCACCGGGTAGCTGTCCACGTTCTGCTGATACCGCTCCGACTGCAATACCTTGGCGACAATCTGGTAAAACAGCGACCGCTGATTCAGCTTGCCAATCACATCGGGAGCGGACGCTGCGCCCGCAAACTGCTCCACCAGCCGCAGCAGCTCGGGATCAAGTTCAGCCTCCACGCAGGAAATATCCTCCGGCCGCCGCTGCCCATCGGCCTTTGCGGTGCGAATCGGCAAATAATGGGCCAGACAATAGCGGAAGCCCACAGCGCTCGAAGCAATCTCCAGCCGCCGCCCGGCTCCCCCAATCAGCACGCGGCCCGGCGTCAGCTTGTACCGCTCCCTTTCGTCGAAAACAAACTCCGCTTCCCCTTCCAACGCGATGATCACCCCGCATCTGGAGGTCGGATTGTGAACGTGCCCGCTGTAGATGCGGCTGCTTTCCAGCGACGTGCGATACACGCCAAACAGCTCCATCGGCGTATCGGCAAAATATAACGCCAGTTCCTCATAGGTTCGCGACATGCGAAAGAACCTCTCCCTTTCGTTGATATGCGGACACGAACCCCGCCAGAGTTCCCCGGTGTGGCTCAGCCTATCTGAAAGACATGATTCTCCCCTGCAAGCAGTCAGTCTCCGATGTTGTTCCGTATATCATTGATATTGATTCTCAATTTCATTTACGATGTCATTATAGAAAATATAGCTTGGGATTGCAACGGAAAAATCGTTTGTGTAATAAAAAAAGAATAAGCAGCATTAAGCCGCCTATTCCCTGCTTCCAACCAAATGTAGCTGACAAGCCCTTCCTTTATAAACGCTCCAACCTAATCTTCTTCGTCATCTTCATCAAAAATAGCATCCAGTTCTTCTTCGGTATAGACTGGAGAGCTCGGCACATGGTATCGCTGAGGCAGCCCGTTATGATCAAGCACATGGTCTACTGCTTCATCTGCATCCGATACAACGAACGTAATCTCTTGATCTCCTTCGAAAATGTTTGGTGTAATATCCGCCACCACTAGCCAAACACTGCCGTCAACTCCATAAAATTCGTTATAGAACTTAACAGCTTTCTCATTATCTTTGTCTATATGTCCACGGAGTCCATACTTATTTTTGTATTCCGTAGCGATTTGTACTGCTTGTGACGCCGTTAGATTTGTTGGTGTGCATTCATTTGTCATTCTCCAAAGCCCCCCCCAATCTTTTAGCGGCCATTCTCCGTTCCTTACTTTAAAAATATATCGTTGGGCCGTCATAATTTCTTTAACATCAAATTTCCCCATCTGCCGACTCCCGTCCTGCGTTAAGCTTCTGATCACCTCAATATCTACTTTCAGTTCGCTAATGACCACCACTCCTCGGCCATATATTACATTCATGTTGTAAACTACATTCAACATCAACTTTCAGATTCCTTCACCCAACCTTTTGCTTTTTTAACTTCTCAGTACAGATCAAAGAAGAAGCTACTGCCTCTACTGCATGTTACAGTTCTACACGATCTAACAAAAAACAGATCGATCATGGCAGCATCCGACCATAATCGATCTGTTTGATGAAACGAGTATTATACCCTCATTGCTTTACAACGATCCGAGAACTTTTTAATATATGCCTCCAACTTCTTCGGGTCACTTGATAGATCAGCTATTGTGCCTACATCTCCTTGTTTACTTACGGAATAAGCACAATCCCAAGAGCGAAACCCATCTTCCGGTCCCTCAACCTCTTTATTCCTGAAGAAAAACCAGCAACACTCTGCTTCAAGATAATCTTCACTTAATAACGGAATAGTTTCATTTGATCTATATTTATTTAGCTTTATAAATGCAAGTTGTTCCGCTAACTCTTTTGCTTCTTCCAAAGTCATTTTCTGAATATACTCCTTCAAAAAATCCCCTTCCCTTCACCGCTTCCTCCTCAACCACTTTGCGGCCGATCACATACCCGATCACTCCATTCGGATTCGTTTTTCTTAAAACGCCTTCAATAATCTTTGCATGCAGCCTCAATTTGTCGTTTGTTCACATTACATCTCATCAACATTGATAGCTTCCTTGTCCACAAATCTGTTGTACCACCCATGCAAAGGAAAATTCGCAACATTGACAATATCCAGTTCCAAATGTTTAAGAATAAATAAACCACCTTTTTCAATGATTTTGATTAACGGCTCATATACATGCAAATATTTCATTGTATCTGGAGATTGATCGGCGTATTTGGCTAATTGTATGTAGTACCCGAATATTTTCCCCACATATAAGTTGTCAGACAAAAATCCACTCGCTTCCAACGTACAATAATCCGCAACAATCACTTCTTCGTTCGAATCGCCTAACAATCTTGCTATATTTGCATATAAAGGCGGTGTTGGCTTTATGGATTGTTCTTTAAAAAAATGAGCTAATCTTCTTAAAAACTCATAACCCAGCTGAGCATCGGTACTCGACGGATTGTGCCCCACCCTATCCCATTGTATATCGTTGATTCTTTGTATTGCCTTGTCCAAAAACATCTTCTCACCCCATGTTTTAATAATCAATTGCATCATCCATATGCTTGATAAAATCTGCGCTAGAGTCGTAGCCGGGGAACGGTTCCCTCGGATTCGGCGCTGATAAATTGGCTTTATCATGCGCATTTTTTACGGGATTCATCTCGTACACCTCCGTTGCTGGATTCCAAGTAGATGCATCTCTCAAAGGCATCCCTTCATCCATGAATTCTTTCTCTGTAATCTCATGATTTGCTAGCTTTCTAAACCATTCTTTTTCCTTATCTGTAAGCTCCCCCTTCTGAGCTTTTTGCCAAGCATGCGCGATCTCTGGATCTGCCTGAAAATATAATTCTTCGTAAGGTTTGCCGCCTACAGATAGCTTTTTAGTGTCCAGGAACAAATGCTTTTTCATTCGTAATACTTCTTCTTCGGTCAACCCTGCATTCTTGGCTACGGTGCCGATATCCTCAAGGCCCAACTTTCTAATCTCTATATATTTTCTTTCTAAAAGAGCTTGAAAACCATCCTCCGGCACGATGATATGCTTTTTCATCTCGACTGGATCGGTTATATAATGATAAGGATTCATCCCCTCAACAACCCGCGCCCCATCCTTCACCGCTTCCTCCGTACCAAGCACCGCCTTGACGCCCTTGCTTACGCCTTTGGCAATCGGCTTGGCGACCACGGGAGCGATCATCCCCGCTCCGGCGGCAGCGTAATCCCAGCCGTCCAGCTCGCGGCCCGTCACGGAGTCCTTGCCTGTCGAGAGGTCGATCACCGCTTTGATCGAGCCGACGATCGGCATCAAATCGAGCGCCAGCGACTCCCAAGCCCGCGCTTTCTGGCGCGACTCCTCCTCAAACACCTTGCGGCCGATTACATACCCGAGTATCGCGTCCCGGTCCTGCGGATTCAGCGGCAAAAAAGTCCGCGGATCATAACCCATCTCCACCGCATATTGAAAAAAAGGCGTGTAATCCACGGGCATCATCATCAAAATATCGCCGGGGTGATAGTTGGCTCCAGCCTTATTAAACTCGGCCATCAACGCTTGCAGCTGGTCAAAATCAATCAACGTTCGGTTGCCGTGCTCATCGATGTAGTAAACGTCATTACTGCCGGCGTTCTCCCTGTCGTAGCCACCGACCATCGCCTTGAACTCGGCCGGGCTCCGTTCAGTCAGCGATACCGGCTCCGGCAGCGGCTCCTCCTCCGGGCGATACGCGCGCTGCTGCGCCGCTTGATCGATGCTTGCCCGCAGTTGGTCGCGCAAGTTCGCCGGCACCTTGTCCCAATCCAAACCGGGGATGTTGTACTTCTGTTGCTCGGCGTTCGCGATGCTATCCAGCAACTGCTGTTTCATGTTGTCCGGCACCTTCGACCAATCAAGTCCGGGAATGTTCGGGTACGAAGACAGCAGCGACCTTCGTTCCGTCAAATCGCGCGCTTTGCCGGCCAAACCGTCCTCCATTTGCTGATAACGCTCCATCGCTTCCCGAATACAAGCATACAAGCTTACCAGCCGCTGCTGCAAGCCATCCACGTCGCGAATCGCCTGATTGATCCGCCCCGATATGCCCCAGCGCGCCGCGATGCTCCCTTCCACTCCGTAAACCAGCAGCCCCGTGCCGCTGCACACGTCAGCCAACTTCCCCATCTGCCGGCTTGCGTCCTGCGTTAAGCTTCTGATCACCTCAACATCCACTTTCAGCTCGCTAATGACCACCACTCCTCGGCTATATATTACACAATGCTTGTAAGCTACATTCAACAAAAACCTTCAAACTCCTGCACACCATCTTTCGCTTTTTTAACTTTCGATACAGATTAAGGGAAAAACTGCTCGCTATCCAAAAAGCGCCCCCGCCACCAACGCCAAAGCTCGCGGCTTACTCCAGCCGCAATCTCCCGCAGACCAGCAACCGATTTCGCAAAAAAGACACGAGCGGCAGCGCTTGGCTCCGTACCCGTGCCTTTCCTCTCTTCGGTCCCCTCCCCAAAAAGCCCGCGCCGCCGCTTACCGCTGCTCCGGCGGCAGCAGCACGATGCGCCCGTCCTCCAGCGTCACGCGCAGCTTGTTCGTGCCCGTCGCGCCGATGGAGTCGAGGAAGCCGGACGGAATTTGCAGCCGGCCCGCCTTGTCCACGACGGCGTATTCCACATGTGTGTCTTCTTCCACGCCGCCCAGCTCCAACTCCTCCAGTTCCTCGGCATAGGAGCGGCGGCGCAAAATTTCCGCCGATGTCTTGCCGTCGCGAATCGCAACGACGCGATCGACCTTCTTCGCGAGCAGCGGGTCGTGGGTGACGATAACGACGGTCAAGCCGAAGTTGCGGTTCAGATCGCGGAACAAGTCGAGAATCTGATTGGCCATTTTCGTATCGACCGATCCGGTCGGCTCGTCGGCCAGCAGCAGCTTCGGCTGGTTGGCCAGCGCAATCGCGATCGCCACCCGCTGCTGCTCGCCGCCGGACAGCTGGCTGAGCTTGTTGGAGCGGCGATGGCTGAGGCCCACCGCCTCCAGCAGATCAAGCGCGCGCTGCCGCCGGCGGCGGCCCTGCAGCAGAATCGGCAGCTCGACGTTCTCCAGCGCGGTCAAATACGGAATCAGGTTGCGCGCGTTGTTTTGCCAGACGAAGCCAACCGTTTCCCGTTTATAGCGCACCAGATCGGACTCGCTGAATTTGAGCAAATCTTTGCCGTCGACGAGCAGATTGCCCGCCGAAGGCCGGTCCAGCCCCCCCAGCATATTCAGCAGCGTCGATTTGCCGCTGCCGCTGTTGCCGATAATCGCCATCAGCTCGCCTTCGTCGACGTGCAGGTCAAGCCCCTGGAGCGCCACGACTTCGATGTCGGCGGCCTTGTATATTTTGACCAAATTTTCGCAGTGAATCATCCGTTAATCCTCCCCGAGCTTCACGGCCTGATGGATTTTGATCCGGGACAGCATCGAGCCCAGCGTCAGCAGGCCAATCGACATCATCAAGCTGACGATGAGATATAAATTCACTTGATCGCGCGGCTCGAAACGCACCTGGAACGGCGGCACCTGCGTCGAAGCGTCGAACGACAGCTGGAACAGCGGCACGAACAGCTCGCTTGTGAGATTGCCGGTCAACACGCCGATCAAGACGGCGGCGCCCGAGGTCAGCAGTTGCTCGACGATCAGCATGCCGATGATTTGCGCGAAGGAGACGCCCATCGCCCGCAGCACGCCGAATTGGAGGATGCGCCCCGACAACGACAAAATCCAATAGAGCAAAAAGCCGATAAAGCTGATGCCCGCTGCGATCAGAAACCCAAGCGTCATTACGCCGTTGATGGCGAGCTGGAAGGGATCGTTTTTCGAGCGGACGAGTTGCTGCTTCGTGTCATGGATTTCCGTGACCGGCATGTTTTTTTGCTTGAGCGCTTCGTACAGCGCTTGACTGGAGGCATCCGGCTTCATTTTCAGCCATACGTCATAAGGCTCCACAGCCAGATTGTTCTGGATGAACGACAGGTGGCCGACCACCAGATGCGGCACCTTCGTTTTCGTCTCTTTATTGGCCAACGTTTCCCCACTGCCCAGCACCGGATTCGGGTTCCAGCTCGGCCAGTAATCGATGATGCCGTAGACGATCGCCGTCGAGCCGTCTACACCGCTCCAACCTACGCTCACTTTGTCGCCCAACTGTACTTGCAAATCGTCGGCAACGGAACGGGAAATCAGCACAGCCCGCGGATTGGAAGCCATCACATTCAAATATTCGTAAAAATCGTGATCCAGCAAGCCGTCGCGCAGCCAAGCCGTGCGACCGAACGCGTCGGTGTCGATGCCCATCAGGTCGGTTTCCAGCACCTCTTTGCCGATCGTCACCGTTGCCGCTTTCTTGCGGAATACGCGCGCCGCCGACTCGACGCCGGGCAGCTGGCCGTACAACAGGAACGGCGGCTCGGTGTACTGCACCCGCTTTACTTCCTTCACCCCGCCCGAATCGGCGGGCGGCGCGCCCGGACCCGAAGGCGACGGCGGCGGCGCGTCGTTTTGCCACATCGTGCGCAGCGTAATGTCGGCGCCGTTGCCATAGTGGATTTTATCCTCGATGTTCTGATTCATCGTGCGGGCCGCGCTGGCGCTGAACAGGCCGGTAGCCATCGTCAGAATGAGGAACACCATGATGAACTGGTATTGCGTCGTCGAGCGGCCGACTTGCAGCAGCGTCGAATACAGATAAGGCGGCCACCATTTGCGACCAAGCCAATAAACAAGCCGGATCAGCCACGGATACACCCGCAGCAGCAGCAGCCCGCACGACAGCACGAACAGCGCCGGCACAACGAACAGCAGCGGATCGACCTTCATGTCGACCGAATCGAGTCCAAGCGACACCAAATCGCTCATCCGCCGGTGGAACGATTGCAGCAAATAAATCGATAACGCCAGCAGAATGACGTCGATAAAAATTTTATGGGCAAACGACATCTTGCCCTGGCGCGCCAGCGTTTGCTTATGGCCGACGATCGAGACGCGGGTCGCCAGCACAACCGGCAGCAGCGTCATGACGATCGAAGCGGCGACGGCGATCAGCGCGTAGCGGTAGGCTTCACGGCTCAGCTCCACGTCCATCGCCGCGCGCTGGACAAATTCGAGGAAGCCGCTTGCGGCGCCGAGCATTTTGGTCAAATACAGCCCCGCCGCAGGGCCGACCGCCAGCGCCACAGCGCCCAGCAGCACGCCTTCGATCAAATAGCCAAGCAGCATTTGCAGGCGGCTGGCGCCCCGGCTGCGCAAAACGGCGATTTCCGTCTTCTGCCGCTCGGCGATCAAATTCGCGACCATAAACAAATAGAAGGCGAGCAGAATCATCACCGGCACGTTCAGCGACCAAAGCATCAGGCGCAGCCGTTTTTCTTTTTCATAATACGTTTTGAACGTCTTGAGCGCCGGGTTCGTAATCGTATACGTTTTGAAATGGTTCGACAAATAGTTGTCGATGCGCGTCGAGCCGTTCGTGAAATCGGTGATGCTCTCCAACTTCATCGCGTGATAATCGAAAGCGTAATACCAGTAGCCGAACAACACCTTGAGCTTTTTGCCGACGGTAAAATCTTTTTCGAACAGATCAAACGGCACGAAAAAGGTGGAGCGGAAGTTTTTGTACCCGCTTGGCCAATACAGATCGGCGTTATCCTTGCGCTCGAACACGCCGACCGGCTTGATGCGCACCGGCTGGCCCAACGACTTGTCGTTGATCGTAAACTCGTTGCCCAGCACCAGCTTCAAGTTGCCGAGCAGCTCCGGCGCAACCAGCGTCTCGTAGACGCCGTCCACCGGCTCCATGGCCGGCATCCGCCCGTCGATCAGCCGGATATGCTGCTCCATATCCTGCATCGCGCTCAGGTCGGCGGTGCGGGACGGGCCTGGATCGACCTTGGTCGGATCGCTGGGCGTCAGATCGAGATTGATCGTCGCGCGAATCTTGGTCGCCGCAAGCACGGGCAACTTGAAATCGCGGCTGGCGGCGGCGAAGAAATCGTCGGTTGCCGTGATCGGCTTGCCCTGCGCGTCCAGCCCATCGCCCGTCAGGTACACGTAGGAGTAGTGCGTGCCCGGATACTGCTGCGTATCCTGCTGCAGCACCTCCAGGTCCTTGACCAGCATCCGCTGCAAAATCGCGTGCGTATAAATGGGCATCGTGCTGGCCAGCGCCACCGAAACGACCAGTCCCAGCAGCAAACTGAGCTCCAGCCAGCGGTTTTTGACCATTTTGCGAAGTATCATAAGGAATAAGGCCACGAAAGGTCCTCCTTGCCGATTGCTAATTATTGAGAATGATTTTTTGCCCTTCCATCAGCCCTTTGCGGATTTCCACTTCGGTTGGCGTCACCAGCCCTTTTTCCACATCGACCTCTTTGCGGCTTTCGCCCTCCAGCACCTGCACGTAGTCGCGGCCCAAATACGAGCGCAAGCCGACGCGCGGAATGATCAGCACCTTCTCGCGTTTTTCCAGCGTCACCGTGATGTCGGCATACGCGCCGATTTTCGCGCCCTCCAGCCCTTTGTCGATGCCGACGATAACCGTTTTGGCGTTGCGGTCGTTTTGCTCTTTGTTGTCGGTCGGGGCGGCGCTGGTCGGCGATTGCAGCACCTTGCCCTTGGCCGTGGCGCCGGAATTGGACAGCTTGATCTCGACCTCCATGCCGACTTGAATGCCGGCCAAATCGCTGCTGTTCGGCGCTTCATAGACCAGTTGAATCTGGCTTGGGTCGGAAATCTTCACCATCGTTGTAAACGCATCCACAAATTCCCCTTGCTTGATATCGTTCAAAAACGTCACGACCCCGCTTTTCGTCGCCACCAGCTTTGTCTTGTCCAACTGCTCCTGCAGCGAAGCGAGTTCGATTTGCGCCGCTTCGACGTCGATCTGTTTCAGGCGAATCGCCCGGGCGTTGTTCGGGTCGTCCTGCAGCGTCTGCACGCTGGCCAGTTGTGCCCGCTCCAGATTGAGCTTTTGCAGCTTGATGCGCGTCTCCAGATCGCCCTTCTCCAGTTCGGCCACCACATCGCCGGCCTTGACCTCGTCGCCCAGCTTCACCTTGATGCCCTCCAGACGCTGCCCCGACTGCTTGTAATACAAGCTGGTCGTTTCGCTGGAAGCAAACGTCGCGACCGCGGTGAATTTTTTCGTAATATCGCCCGGCTTCACTTCGTACAGCTCAAAATTTTCCTTCACCGGCACGACGAGCGGCGGCTTAAGCGCCTCTTCCTCCTTCGGGATGAGCGAGCAGCCCGACAGCACCGCCAGCGCGCCGGCCACCGCCAGCAGCTTGACCGCTTTGTTGTTAGCCTTCATCAACAATGACACCATCCTCCAATGCGTAGACTTCATCGACAATTTCCATAATCGCCGGATCGTGCGTGGTCAAAATAATCGTCATGCCCTCGCGGACGAGGTCCTTGAACAGCTTGAGCACCTGCAGGCCCATGCGGCTGTCCAGCTCGGCCGTCGGCTCGTCGGCCAGAATCAGCTTTGGCTTATGGGCAATCGCCCGGGCAATCGCCACGCGCTGCTGCTCGCCGCCGGACAACTCGTAAGGCCGATGCGTCATGCGCTTCGTCAGGCCGACAAATTCCAGCGCCTCCTCCGCCCACTTGCGGTAAGACGCCGCCGGCGCGCCCGCAATGCGCAGGCCAAATTCCACATTCTCATAAGCCGACATATAAGGAACAAGCGCGAACGATTGAAAAATAAGGCCGATGTCGCGGCGGCGCAGCGCGTCGCGCTTTTTCTCCGACAGGCTGCTGATTTCCATGCCCTCCAGATACACCGCACCTTCCGTCGGACGGTCGAGCGCGCCAAGGATGTTCAGCAGCGTGGTTTTCCCGGAGCCCGACCTGCCGCGCAACGCGACAAGCCTCCCGGCCGATATCGACAAATGGGCGCCTTTCAGCGCATGCACGGCCCCCGAGCCCTTGCCGAACGTGCGTTGAACGCCGATCGCTTGCAGCATGGGCACCTGTACGTCTTGCGGCTTCCCTGCGTTCAAAGGCCACTCATCTCCTTTTCGTATTGAAATGACACTATCAATGTAACCCTTTACATAAAAAAAAAATAGACGCCCCGTGTTCGAAAAAGGTGTCTATTTGTTCGATTGGAAGCTTCCGCAGATCAGGCTGCGCCTAATTGCCGGCCATCTCGGCCAGTTCCGCGTAATAACGGGTCATCATACCGGCATTCGTGCCAAACAGGCGCGCAAACAGCACCTCGCTCAAGCGGTCGCCCTCGACGTCGAGGCTCGTGCGAAAACGCAACTCGCCGTCGGCCGGGTCCAGCTCGAAGCTGCCGAGCGCCAGGTCGTAATTTTCCGCGTTCAGGAAGACGGCCATGTCGGCGCGGCGCTCCTCGGCAACGGGGACGGGGAAAATCGAATAAACGATGCAGACTCCCTCTGCCTCGTCGGTCACGACCAGCATCGTCCATGCGCCGATCTCGTCCGCGTAAGGGACGCGCAGCAGCGCCTCCGAAAGCCGTTCCGCCGGCAGCCCGGCCCGCTGCAAATAGCTTGCGGCGACGGCTTGCAGCGAGCGACTGGCGCTGGCGCTTGTCCCGGCCGTCGGCTGCGGCGCTCCATCGGCCCACAAGGTGCGATAGCCTTGCTTCAATACGCCGCCGGCCAGCTCCTCGGGCACGTCCACCCGCTGCTTGACCTCGGTGACGAGCCAGCTTTCGCTGTGCAGCAGCAACGCCCGCGCGGCCGCATCCTCGCTGAGCAGCGCCCGCAGCACGCCTTCGGCGTCAAGCTCCGCGCCGTCCGGCCACAGCGCGCGCTGCACGGCCGGCTTCAGCTGCGCCGTCAGCTCGACCGGCCTGGCCGGGTCGAAGCTGCCGCCGGCTTCCCGGCCCCGCGCCGCAGCGGCCAGCCCCATCCATTCGCCGTCCGTCAGCGCCGTATACGTGCCCCAGTCCGCCTCCAGCCTCAACGCACAAATGCGCCGGTCCGCTTCCCCGCTGACGCGCAGCCGTTTGGCGGAAGCCGTCAGCCGCTCGCCCGTCAGCGTAACCAGCTCCAGCTCCCGGTCGAACGTCGCTTGCGATTGTTCCGCCGCCCCGCCGCCTGCCATCTCGCTCATTGGCCATCCCTCATTTCCGTATGCGGCATCCCGCTTACTTGCCGAAACCCAATCCTTCTGCCTGCACGCCTTTGCCCTTCGCATAACCAAGCTTGCCAAGCCGCTTCGATTTCTCCACCGACGCCTTGACGATCTCGGCGTCCACCTCCAGCGATTTCACCTGGCTGGCCGAAATCGCAATCTCCCAATCGCCCGGCACGCCGTTCTCGTCGTATTCGCGTTTGAATTCCGCGGCAAGCTTGAGCGCGTTGGAAAGCGCGATTTTGTTCACCTGCTCGATCGCCGACGAGCCGGCTTCCTGACCCGGCAACCAGGAGCGCATCGTATCGTTGACCGTTTCATCGCCCTGAATTTGCTGGGCGAAGCTGGCGCCGATATCGTCGAAATAGTTGCCGGTGAACAACGCGTCGCTGCCCGCATCCAACGCCGTGCCGGTGGCGCGCATTCCGCGGTCCGGCTCCGGCCCGGACGCCTTCTTGATCAGCGCAGTCAGGTTTTTGCCTGCGCCGACGGCCGCCGTAACGATTTTCCCCGCGTACTGGGCCAAATCGCCGCCCTCCTCGCCGAACTGCGACGGAATGTTGGCCGACAGCACCATCTCCAGCGCCCGCCGTTTGCCGCCCACCTTGGTCATCGAGCCTTCCACGCCAAAAGCGACCTGATCCTTGCCGAATTTGACTTCGACCTCGGCCTCCGCTTCATAGACGCTTTGCTGCTCGCCCTTGCCGATGGCGTTGCCGGCGACGCGCTCGGCTGCCGTCAGCATGCGGCCGGACGCATCTTTGCCTTTTTTCTCGATGATCGCTTTGCGGTAGTTGCTGAGCTTTTTGAGCGCCAGCTCGCCGGAGAACTTGGCCACGCCGACGTTCGCTTCCATCGCCAGCTTGGTCAACAGGCCAACGCTCACCTCGGCTTCGTCGTCCATATGCTGCTCTTCGACCATCATCGCCCATTTCTCGGCCTCGACCATCTTCGACTCGCCCGACCGGCCCCCCTGACCCCAGAAGTGGCCCGCGGCAGCCGGAGAAATGTTGTTCATTTCACGGTACAACCCATAAGAAAGCAGTTTCATCACACTGTCCGTATCTTTACCTTTCCCCTCCAGGAACAGGCCTAAACGAAAATTCGCATCAAAGCCAAACGTCGTAAAGCCCCCGCCAAACGTCAGTTGCGTGTTCACGGTCAAGTCCTCGGCTTCGCGCTCCGCCTCGCCGCCAAAGCCGAACAGGAAGTAACCCGTTCCGCCGCCGGCTGCCGACGCGACCGGAATTTTCAACTCCACCTCGATCGAGCTGGCGTCGCCGACGTTTGGCGTGGACAAGTCGATCAGCTTGCCCAATTTGGCAAAGCCGGTTTGCAGGTCCTGGGCCTCAATCGTTTTGTCGATGACGGCTTTGGCGAGGTTTTTCGATTTCGTCTCGTCCTGCACCGCGTCCCGCGTCTGCGTCGTGCGCGCCGCATCCGGGCCCGTCGCCGGCGCGGTGTCCGTCGCCTTGGTGCCCTTGGTCAGCTTGCGGGCTTCCAGCACGGCCGTTTCCTTGCGCTCCTTGAGCAGCTTCTCGGCCTGCGCCTTGGCTCCGGCGACACCCGCCGCCTGAATTTTATCGGCCGCCGTCCGGTCCTTTCTGGCGACTTCATAAGCTGCGCTTTTGCCGGCCACGGTCAGTTCCTGAATCGTCGTATCCTTCGGAACCACGCGCTCGACAATCGTATCGGCCTCGTCGCTCATCACGCCGTCGACCAACTGCTTGGCTTCTTTGTAAGCCGTCGCCTTGGACGCCATCTTGATATATTCCTGCTTCATCGGCGCGCTTGGGGCGCCCGGGCCCTGCCGTCTGGCCAGCTCCGCATCGATCTGGTCATTGACCTTCGTCCGCGCCGCTTGCTTCAACTCATCGCGGTATTGGTTCAGCTCGTCGGAACGCCAGAAGGCGCTGCGCCCGACGCCCAGCTTCGACATCACCGCCTGCTTCATCGGAGCGAGCAGCGCCGTGCGGTACATGTTCTCCATGTCCTTGATGTCGTGGACCGCGCCAGCCACCGTCTCCTGCCGGACGACCTTCTGGTCGACCAGCGAGCCGTCGAGATCGATCCGCTTGTCCAACTCGGCCGTGCCCGCGGTGCCGACATCGATCCGGTCGAAGCCGGACACGCCTCCCGGCGCGGCGGGCGCGAATTTGGCCGCGATCACCGTTTTGCCGTCCTTGACCGCACCTTCGATCAGCGTCTTGGCTGCGGTATTCAGCCGCTTGTGCGCATCCGCCGCCGACTTCGCCTTCTGCTTCTCAAACGCGGAATCGTTCAGGCTCGGCGTAATCAGGTCGTACGCTTTGCTGGCCTCGGCGGCAAGGCCGGGCTTTTTGCCATCATCCAGTTGGTTGTGGGCGACCTCTTGGGCGTACGCTTTCAGCTTGGCGACCATGATGCCGTCGGCGCTCGCCTGCGCGTATTTCAGCGCGTCCTTGCGCTGCTCCGCCGTGCCCCGGGTCATGCTCGCTTCGATTTCCGCAATGATCTTCGCTTTGACGTTCTTGCGAATCGGGTCGGCGCTTGAATCCCCGGTTAAATACGTGTCGAGATTTTGCGTTGCCTTCTTCCGGCTATCGATGAAAGCGGTGTCAACCAAATTCGGCACCTTGGCGTCACGTTCGACGTCCATGTCCGCTTTGCGCTGCTGCGCCGGCGTTGGACCTTGCACAGGGGGCGTGCCGCCTCCGCCGCTGGAACCGCCCGCGCCACCCGCGCGCTGCACCTGCGTATGCCCGGCATCGCGGCGCTGAATCATCGCCTGAACCGCTTTGTTGCCGAGTGTCCGCTGCAACTGCAGCATGCCGGCCGGCGTCAGCGACGGCGCCTCCGTTAGCCCCGGAACCGCTGCTTCCGTCGATGCCGGCGCGGCGTGCTGTGATGTTTGGCTGCTGCTTGTCCGATGTCCGTGCGCCTGTGTATGTTCGCCCACAACGAAGCCCCCCTGTTGTACGTAGAACCCGTAGATGCCATTTGGCTTCATTGTAGCATCTGGCGCAAACATGCGCCGGATATTCAAGAATGCGGACCAATTATGAGCGAAATTGGAAAACTGCCGCCCACAAGCCATTTTCCGCATGATTTCCCAGCGCCCGCGGGACAGCGGACCAGACGCGCCCGCCCCTTGGTTCATATGATGAAATATCCGAAGGAGGGAACCGCCATGAGCCTGCCCGGCGTATCGATCATCACGTGTACGAACCGCCCCGAATTTTTGACGAACATCCTGCGCAACTATGACAGACAGCGTTACCGGCGCAAGGAGCTGATTATGATCGTTAATAAAGACGGCGTCGATCTGCGGGCGTTCCGCAAGCAAGCCGCCGCCTTCCCCCGCGTCCGCGTCTATCAGGTTCCCGAAAAAATTTCGCTCGGCCAATGCCTGAACTGCGGCACCGCCATCGCCCGCCAGCCGCTGATCGCCAAATTCGATGACGACGATTACTATTCGCCACACTATCTGCGTGAGCAGGTGACAGCACTTGTTCGCACCCGCAGCGCCGTTGTCGGCAAACACGCCTGCCTGGTCTATCTGGCCGCCAGCCACCGCCTCATCATTCGCTCCCCGCGCGAGCGCAACAAGTTCCTGACCTTCGTGCAAGGCGGCACGATTGTATTTCGGCGCAGCGTGCTGAGCAAGGTGCGGTTTGCCGATATTTCGCTCGGTGAAGACGTGCGCTTCCTGCGGGCCTGCCGCCGCCAAGGCCAATCCGTGTACGCCACCTCGCCGTTTCATTACGTCTATATGCGCAGAAAAAACAAAAGCAGCCATACGTGGAAAGCCGCCGACCGCTTTTACTTGCAAGGCAGCTTGCCCCTCGCCGTCACCCGCGACTACCGGATCGTGGCCTCCAGACAAGCACGAGTTGGTCGCAGCCGTTGATTTGGCAAGTAGATCGCCTACCCGACAATATATCGAAAATTCTCCAACGCCCCGGGATTCGGTGCAGCAAATCTGCGCATATGATCGTAAAAGCTAAACGGAAACTTGAACACATGGCCGTAATCCCAATCAAGCGCCGCCCAATCCCGCTCCCAATATGTGCCTTCCAGCGGCAGCGAAGCGGACCGCTTGGCCGGCGTCAGCGGCAACCGGTCTACCGGAGAATGCAGGGCCGGCGGCGTTTGCCCTGGCTGCAGCTCGCGGCTCGCCCGCAGCACCTGGATCAGCTTGAACAGCGCAGGCAGACCTCTGTCGTACAGCTGGCGATGGCCCCGGTCGTGCAACACATTCAGCGCATGCGAAAACGTCAGCATATGCCCGATCAAATCGTGATGCGCCTCCGCGCGGTAAATCGTGCGAAACGCCGCCAGCTCGCCCAACACCAGCTCCGACAGCGGCCCACCGCCGTCCACATGCGGCCATTCCCCTTCCGCCAGCGTCAGCCGCTTGACCTCAGCCGGCGTGTACCCGATCCAGGAACGCCCCGGTATCGTCCCGGCAAAAGCGCGGATCAATCCGGCAATGCCTGCGATATCCCGCTCATTCCCCCATCCGCCCAGTTCCGTCAAAGCCAGCAGGCTGATCGCCGCATAAATAAAATGGTGACCCACCCAATGAAGCCCATCTGCGGTTGACTCCAAAGCCGCCACAATCAGCGCTTCGGCCTCCGGCACACCAATCGCTGCTGAAACCCTCACTGCCTCTGAAAACCGGCGGGCATCCTGCACGGACATCGCTGCCGACTCTGGAGACGGGGCCGCTGCCGGAAAGCAGCGGGCGTCCAGCATCGCCCTGGCCTTGCTCTTAATTCGAGCGGCTGCCGTTGCCGCCAAGCCGGGATGTCGGCTCAACCAATAAGCGGCAATCGCCCCCGCGCCATAATGCGCAGCCCAAATATCGCCCGTCTGCGCCTTGCACTGCGCAAGGATGGCGAGCCCGTCTGCAAGCAACGTTGGGTCCATCGTTGTGTTCACCTCCCGGGTTGGGTGTTAAAAAATTTTGCAGTCGAAACATGCCGCATTTAGAATGTCAGCTTGATAAACTTGGACTTCATCTCCGCTTCGTAACTATCCAACCAGTCTGCTTTGATCTCCAACGCCGTACAGAACTCCTGTTCGAGAGCATCGGTCATCTCCATGACCTCCCGTTCAAATATCTCGCCCAGCGCCGTTGCATCGCTTGGTAATTCCAAGATGCGGACCAGCGCTTCAAGATCGCCGACAGTGGCTTCCAGACCGTAAGCTTCCGCACTCCCCTCACTGCAAGCAAGTATTTTTGTTACCTGTTGTCCTTGATGAAACACCTCAAGCTCCAAAACATCATCATCAAAATACCCAACCGCAACCACCGGCGCAGCGATATGCCCTGACAACTCCGCTGCTGGTTCCGCGACGCTGCCCCAGCTAAACTCCACATTCAGCACAATCACCCATCCTGCCGTAACTTGCCCTACATAATATATTTCATCGGAGCTGCCGATGAATGTTTCTGGAAGCCCCATAACTTTTGCGGCCCTGTGTTTTCTGGCTTCCCTTTGTTCCTTGATTGTAGGAGCATATGCTTCAATCGCCGCCCTCACCGCGTCGATATCTTCGGTTCTCACCTGAATACTGGCGAATTTGGTTCCCATTTTCACAACCCTTTCCTGGCTTCGTTCATTTCCAGATACCCCCATCATAAACAAAAAAAGGAGTCTCCGGCGCAGTATTTAGCGACGCGGAAGTGAAGCTGCCGTCTCTCGTTTTCAGCGTCAAACTGTTATGGTAAGCACCAAAAAAGTCACCCTTTTTCGAGCAACTTTACATGAAACCATTATTGAAATGAGCCGAATAGCTCACGCAGATAATCCCGGCGCCCATGCAAAATCCGATGGATAATCACCGTATCTTGGATCACACGATAGAATACCAAATATGGCTTCACCACAATGAAACGGTAACCCCTTTGGATAAGCGAATAATCATCCTCTGATAGAACCGAACCCGATTCGGGAAAGTCTGCCAGACCTGAAATAGGATGATCCAGCTTTTGCAACAAATGATCCGCAGCAGAAACATCTTCCTTGGATATATACGAAAAGATTTCGTCCATATCATCAACGGCTGCCGGAGAATATTTGACCTTATTCTTTGGCGGCATCGATTTTTCTCCGCATTCTCTCCATGACTTGGTCATGATCAAGCAGTTGTTCGCCTTCGGCTATCTGCTTTTCGGCAAGCAAAAGTTTGGACTGGAGCTTGATGCGAGCCTCCATTCTTCGATATGCCTCATGACTCATCACCACCAAATCCGCTTCTCCGTTACGCGTTAAAATCACGGGCTCATCAATCTCATGACAATATTTTGAGAATCCATTGTAATCCTGTCTGATTGTAGTGGAGGGCTTGATATTCATCTGGTACAACCCCTTTCCGGCATAACTTTATTCTGACAATATTATATCATTAAAATAACCGGAGGTGCTGCCTTCTGCTTGACTGGTATTTGTGGTACGGTTCCTCGCACTGTTATGTAACGACGAGTTTAAAGGGGCCTCCCGGCAAGTTTTTTTAGAGGTCATCCAGGTGATGTCCTATAAAAAAACTTACCGTCATTTACGATACGTTTCGGCGCAACATTAAATAGGATTAACTAATACAATAAAACAACGTGTACCCGTTGATATTGGGCGACACGTTGTTTAGTAAACAAGATCTTTAATATGAAACTTATTATTTGAGTGATCCCAATTTATGTATATAAAATTTAGTACGTCTGATAGTTTCATAAATTTTGTATCGAAATGAGGGTCATCAAAATAAACATGGAAATGCTCTATCGCTTTCCGCGGAGGGTTCCTTTTTACAACCTCTCTATCATATCTAAGTTGATAAACTTCTTTCTCGTTGTCATAGTCCCAAATGCCAAAGTGATAACTATATTCATAAGAATACAACACTTCTAATGATACATCGTAAAGCAAGAATTCTTTTACTTGCAAAAAGCTACAATCATCAAAAATGACCCCAGATGGTTTACTCTTTTTCTGCGTTGGAAGTGGCTGACAAACTGCTGCAACGAGAAACGTTCCGCCACCTAATTTTACCTGTACGCTTTGCTTTACCAACTTTAGCAAGGGTTGACCCTGTTCATATGGTTGAACGTTTAAACCACAGTTCAAAAGTGATTGTTGAAGCTGAAGAAAGTATTGCGATGGACTGATTTTGCCAAGTCTTATCAAATGTTCTTCTTCAACATCTTCGGACCTGAGGAAAAAATGCAACTGGCTCATTCAAATACTCCTAAATTCTTAGCATAAAGTGCCCATAATTGCATTTCAACATTACCTTCATTTCCCTTGATTGCAAACCATTTCAGAAAATCCTTCGTTGACATTTTGTACTGCTCTTCGCAATATGCAATGAATCCTTCAATATCCAATTCGCTTATATCTTCCGCATCAATGGAATCGTATGCCTTTTTAAACAATTCATCTTCGTATTTGTGGCTATCATCAACCATACAATCAACCCCACAATAACTGTAGTCATTGATAGCAGGATTGACAGAAACCGGCTCAAGTAAACTCAAATATACATTATTTGTGCCATGCTGGCCGTAAAATATGCATCGATGAGCCTTTTCCTCAAGATCTCGGAGTATAAATAGCTCTAATCGATCCTGAGCACTTGCCGCTTCTTGGTAAAATCCTGCAACCCTGTTTACACTAGCATATGCGTAAGGTCGGTCGTAGTATGCTTGATAATTACCAAAGGAAGTTAACCCATCGTTTTGCATAGAAGATCACCCTCCTATATACTCTTTAACAATTCCGTAAATATCATTTTCTAGTGTGCTGTAAATATTACTAAGATGGGAAACAGTATCCTGGGAAACCTTTAGACTAGTAGTTGTACCTAACTTGATTTCTAATTCATCCGTGTTCTTAACTATTGTGATATAAAATACCTCGTCTTCTAAGCTATATTTGAAGCCAAGAAACTCGGTAACCACACCTTCTGGAACACTTTTAAGTAAGTTGTTAAACTCATCTTTATAACCAAGGTATTTCACAGTTATATTGATTCTAAAACTTTCTAAGTCCTTAAGTTCGAAATTCCTAATTATAGTGTCAAACATAAAGACATCTTCCCAGCTATCTACCTCAAATTCAATTGTGGACTTATTAATAAACAACGAATACTTCTTTTCTTCGTTACTTAAAAAACAACTTGTCTCTCTAAATACCCTTTCACTGAACATACTCTGGATCGACCCTACTTTACTGTCCAGTAGTTCCGATGTTATTTCTAACCCATGCTTGACTCTGACTCTCGCATTAGTTACTTTCATTTTATCACGTCCTAATTGTGTTACTTAGTAAAACTGATTCTACCATATTTTTACTCAATTCTTCAATATTTAAATAGTATCTTCTTAACTTCTAGAGGATTCAACAAGATTATTGTGATACGTAACTTTTTTACAGCTACAATCCCCTTTCTATTGCTTTCGGTTTCCTGAACTCTATAGGAGTGTATGTTTCGCCACCTGTACTGCCTCTCCTCACTAAACCTGCGTTGGGAATTCCCCTTAACGTGGCCTCACCCCTACCCAGCAATTTTTGTGCCTATACGCGGTTAATGCCAGAAACCCACCGTTGCTTATGACCCGCTATCAAGCAAGCGCCTCCGGCGCATCAATCAAATCTTTTCCACATCAACCATTTCGAACACACAATCGTCTTCCCCCTCCATCTACATCACTGCCCCCAATCACAGTCCAAACAAGATTCCCCCTGTCCCCATGCATGGTTTTTAACGAACATACACAAAATAAATTCACGTTTATAAACGTTTTTTCACTAACTTATTTAAAAACGTGAAAAATCATTATATAATATGAATAAAACTGATGCATGCAGCTCGCGCATTGGCTCCAAACGAGGTGACATTATGGCGCTCGAACCGACCGCTATCCGACGAAAGGACATGCTGCTTATTACCGCCGTAGCTCTCGGCACCTTGCTCAACCCGCTTAATACAACGATGATTTCGGTCGCCCTGGCCCGGCTGCAGGAAGATTTCCAGCTCACCTTCGCCAACGTATCGTGGCTTATCTCCACCTACTATTTGGCCAGCGCGATCGGGCAGCCGGTCATGGGCAAATGGAGCGATTTGTTCGGTCGCAAAAAGGTATTTCTGATCGGGCTCCTGCTCGTCACCGTATCGTCAAGTCTGGCTCCGCTGTCGCCCGGCTTCGGCTGGCTGATCGGGTTTCGGATCATTCAGGCTTTGGGCAGCTCGGCGTTGTTTCCGTCCGGCATGGGCATAATCCGCAGCCAGATTACGTCCAATCAAGCAAAGGCGCTGGGCGTTGTGTCGATTTTCTCCAATACTTCGGCGGCGTTTGGCCCGTCGCTGGGCGGACTGCTGCTGCATTACGGGGATTGGCCTTTGATTTTCCTCTGCAACTTTCCGTTCATCATCGCTTCCTTCCTGCTGGCCTGGAAGCTGTTCCCGCGCGATGCCAAGGCCGTCGGACACGCAGCCGATATGGATTGGCGGGGCGTCGGGTTATTTTCGGCGGTTATCTTCATGTGGCTGCTGTTTCTGCTCGCGCTTGCGGACGGGTTCAGCTTCTGGAAGCTGGCGGTCAGCGCAGCATTGACCGTGGTGTTGTACCGTTATGAGCTTGGCCAAAGCAAGCCGTTCATCGACGTCGTTTTTTTACGGAAAAATAGGAAGGTTACGCTGATCTACGCGCAGTTTATTTTAACGAATGTCGCATTTTATTCGATCATGTTTGGCATTCCTTCGTACCTGCAGCGCGTGCAGATGATGGACCCGCAAAAGACGGGGCTGGTCATGCTCTCCATCGCCGGATTCAGCGTGCTTGTCACGCCATTGGTCGGTCGCTGGATCGAGCAACGCGGCTCCAAGCCGTCCCTGCTCGTCGGAACGGCCTCCGTTGTCGCCGGCAGCTTGCTGCTGCTGCTTATTCGTGACCACGCAAGCGTGGCGACGATTTTCCTCGTATTGTGCGTGCTTGGGATCGCCAACGGCTTCAACAATTTGGGCATGCAGACGGCGCTGTACGACTTTGTCACCAAGGAGCAAACCGGCATCGCTTCCGGTCTCTTCATGACGTCCCGGTTTATCGGAACAATTCTGTCCTCCAGCTTGCTGGCAGTGTTGTTTGGCAAAAACATCACCACGCCGCATCTGCACAGCATGGCTTGGATTTGCGCCGCGCTTGGCGTGCTGATGCTGGCTTTGACCTTGCGGATGCCCCGGGTCAACGGGCAAAAAGCCCGTGGATGACCACGGGCCGTCAAACCTATTTCGCTTAAGGAAGGGGATGCCCCCATGTTTATCGAGGAACGGCATCAGGAAATTCTCGCCATCTTGCAAAGGAACGGCCGGATCAGCATTGCCGAAATTCAGGCGCTGTTTGCCATATCCGTCGATTCCGCCCGCCGCGACCTGCGAATTTTGGAAGACAAAGGTTTGCTGAAACGGACGCACGGCGGCGCGATTCCGCTGCCAAAGGTCGGGGTGCAGCCGCCGGATTACCGGACGGTTAGCGAGATTCTGGAGGCGCACCCCAGCTATGAGGCCATTGCCCGAAAAGCCTGCAGCTTGATTCAGGAAAACGATACGGTGTTTATCACCAGCGCTTCCGTCGGTTTTCTGATGGTGGAGCACCTGCCCACGCATATGCCGTTCACCGTTGTTACCAATTCCATCCTGATTGCCGCGGAGCTGCGGACCCGGGCGCTGATCGACGTTTTTATGATCGGCGGTCAGCTTGAAAGCAGAGGAAGCTGCAAAGACGCCCTGGCCATCGAATTTGTCAAAAAACTGAATTTCGATCTCCATTTTATGACGGGCGCAGGCTTTTCCGCGAAGGTGGGGCTCAGCATCGGATCGCCGGATCGCGCAGCTTTTCAGCACGCCGTCATCGAAAACAGCCGCCAAAACATCGTCCTCGCCCCCAATACGAAAATCGGCTTCAACGGGTTCATCCAGGTGGCTCCCGCCGCCCGATTTGATACGGTCATTACGGATGCGGAAGCTGTGGAGGAAGAATTAAACAAGCTCCGTGACCTTGGCATCGACGTGATCGTGGTGGAGCAAGAAGGAGAGTAAAAATAAGAGGCTGATCGGCACGAGCTTTGTGCTGGAAAGTCCCGCGGCCCACTACCCGGACGGGCAAACTCAGGCACAGCCACGCCACTGCAACAGCTTGACAACCGGGCCATCGGGCTCGCGGACCTCTCTCGCGTCCCGTCGCCTAGGCCCAGCTCCGCTCCCCTTGCTCCTGGCGCAGCACGCTTTGCACATCATGCCCCGTAGGATTCTGAAAAATCCGCAACCCAAATTCCGGCGCGACAGCAAACAAATGATCGAAAATATCCGATTGCACGCCCTCATACACCGCCCAACTTACGTCGTTCGTAAACGCGTAAATCTCCAGCGGCAGCCCGGTATCCACCGGCTGCAATTGGCGGACGATGCAGGTCATGCCCTTGTGGATTTTCGGATGATGCTCCAGATACAACTGAATATACGTGCGGAACACACCGATGTTCGTCAGCGCGCGTCCGTTCACCCGGCACGATCGGTCGATGCCCTGGTCGAGATTGAACTGGTCGATTTCCCGCTCTTTGGCGACGATGTAATCGTTCAGGTAATGAATGCTTTTGAATTTCTCCAACATCTCCGGGGTACACATGGCAATGCTGCTCGTGTCGACGCACACGGAACGCTTCATGCGCCGGCCGCCGGCGTGAGTCATGCCCCGCCAGTTTTTGAAGGAATCCGAAATCAGCGCGTAGGTCGGGATCGTCGTGATCGTTTTATCCCAGTTCTGAATCTTGACCGTGTTCAAAGAAATATCGATAATGTCGCCGTCCGCTCCATATTTCGGCATCTCGATCCAGTCGCCGACACGCACCATATCGTTGGAGGTCAGCTGAATCCCTGCGACCAGGCCGAGGATCGAATCCTTGAACACGAGCATAATGACCGCCGACAACGCGCCGATGCCGCTAAGCAAAATCAGCGGGCTTTCCCCGAGCAAATTCGAAATCAGCAAAATGCCGCCGATGATAAAAATAAAAATTTTGATCACTTGCATATACCCGCGAATCGGTCGGGATTTCGAAATCTCAAAAGCCGAATAAATGTCGTGGACAGCATCGAGCAAAGCGCTCGCCACCTGTAAAGCGACGATCACCATGTAAAACCTGATCCCTTTTTCAATCCATCCTTGATAGGCCGGGAACATAAACGAAAAGTAATAAATAATGAGGGCCGGCACCACATGCGAAAGCTTGTGAAACACCTTGCGCTGCAGCAAATAATTGTCCCACTTGAACCGGTTATGGTGTATGTACAAGGCTAACACCTTCAGCACGACCTTCTTGGTGACAAAATGGGCCGCTACACACAACACACCAATACCAATAATTACGATTGAATTAGTCAAATATAAAGCAATATCCTCCCGAACCCCCCAACCGACGAGCCAATGTTGAATCAATTCCATATGCGCCTCCTTATGCGAATGATTTGGGACGGGGCTGTCGAAAGTCCTGATCGCTCAGGTACGAGCAGGTTGAATCGCGATCCGCGCGGATGTCCGCCCGTCCCCCAATAATTGCACCGGCTTTTATTATAACACATTTAAAAGGGGGTTCCCCGGCCATCTGCCGCTGACAAGCGCCCCCCTCGCGTTATCCCTCTTGCTGCGGCCCATCGCAGCCGTCCCATAGATTGCCCGGATAACCGTCCGGGGCACGAAATAATCCGAAACAGATGGATCTTGCTAAGCTTGGGCCAGCGTCCCTTAAGCCAACTTCCCGGCGTCCCGCTCGTTACCGGCCAGCAGGCAGCCAGACTGCCGCAGTCCCGGCAAATAGGGCTCCAACTTGTGCCTAACGTCCACTACGGCCAACTTCTTTTTTTATTCCTGCTTCAAACGCAAGCCCTGCCGCCGGGACTCGAATGCTTCGACGCCTGCTCAACCTATCCTCACCTCGGGCAGCAAACGCTTCGCGCTTCCTCCAGGTCAGCCCAACTACGAAAAGAGGAAATCGGCAGACCCTTGTCGAAATACGCTGAAAAATAACCGGAGGTTGCTATGAAACGCTTCATCATCATCTGCCTGCTGCTGCTTGGCGCCTGCGACAAGCATACAACTTCGTCTACTGAACAAGCATCTCCGGCGAATACGCCGCCTGCACAGGCAATCGCCACCATGCACGCAGCAGTACTACCGTCGGACGCCCCAGCCACCGCTGAGCCCAACGCCCCGGCAGCCATACCCACGGAAACGCCGTCGCCGCAAGCAGCCATCGCAAAACCGCTATCCGTAAACGGCTGGATCGCGGGAGCATCATTTTCGGACATCAAAAACCGCATCCCGGACAACGCCGCCATCACAATAAACCATGAATACTATGAGTTCAGGTTTGACGATACTTTTCTGATGTTCTCCAAATCGGGTCAATTGATCCTCGTGCTGGTAAACGGTCCAGAAGGAAACTTAAGCAATGGCCTGCACATGGGGGATGCAGAATCGGAGGTGATCCAGCTGTTGGGACAACCCAACAATGAAAATGCCGAAGCCTATCATGCCTATGTATACCCGTTCTCCGACTATCGAGTGGAAATCGATACGGCCAACAAACAGGTTGCGGCCATGCGCCTTAGCTACTTGGGGAACGAAACAGCTAACGAGGATGCGGCCATGCGCTTGTATGTCCAGCAAAAAACAGAAATCGCCGCTGCAACGCAAGCGGACGCTACGGCTCCGGCAAGCCCGGAAACGGCCCCCGCCCAACAAAACCAGCCCCGGCGCATCACCTTTGATGAATATGTCAAGATCAGCGATGAGCTTCTGAGCGCGCTCGTCCAGTATACGCAGATCATGTCCAAAAACGTAGCCGATGACGAAAAACTCAAGGAACTGGACGGGATCGATGCCAAATATCATATCTATGATCGGGCCCTGATGATGGAAAACGCCGCCCCAGCCGATGACAAAGATCGCAACCTGCATATCCGCTGCGCCACCTTCGTTACCAAGGTCGATTCCCTGCTGGGGACCGGCATGTTTTACCTGAACCTGAAAATGACAGAAACCGACGAAAACCTGATAGCCGACTGGAAAAAACGCGCTGCGCAGGAATTGCAGGACGTTTGGGCTTGGGTTGGGCAAAAGCGATAACCCTTCCAACTTCACTGTTGGCTGTTTTTATTTAGGGTCTTCGTCGCTTTTGTACTCCAAAATATCACCTGGCTGGCAATCCAAAGTTTTACATATCGCTTCCAATGTTGAAAAACGAACCGCTTTGGCTTTCCCATTTTTCAGAATGGACAGATTCGCCATCGTAATGCCAACCCTCTCCGCAAGCTCCGTTACACTCATTTTTCGTTTTGCCAACATCACATCAATATGGATGATCATCGCCATGGGATTCACCTCAGATCGTTAAATCATTTTCTGATTTCATATGGATTGCTTCCTGTAAAAGTCGTTGCAGAACGGCTGTAAAAACGGCGACCACCAAAGAAGCGAAAATAATCGCCCCTCCCGTGACTGTGACAATCGGAGGATCCATTCTCCGCGCCATAAGAGAGTAAAGCGGCATACCCAAGAGGTACAAGGTACTGATTGTGATGGCACAATATTTGATATTCTTTAAAGCCTTTACGGATAATTCGGAGAACGCTTGGTTTTTATCCATATAGCTTAAAAGTGTAAAAGCTTGATGCAGGGCAAAATAAAAAGGTATCGCCGCCGCGTACATATCGATTAAAACAAGCGATTTCATATAAGCGATCTCGGGATACAATTCTCCGGCAAAATCCCCGATCTTAGGAACCAAAAATATGCACACAGCAAGCACTGGGATTCCAATAAGAATAACAGCGATCTTCAAAAAAAGCGTTGTTCCCCGTTTCATTAAAAACACCTCGCTACTTTTATGATAAAATAAATCTAACACGGAATTTATTGTTTTACAATAAATAAATATCGTTTTACATGTTTTTATTATGAATGGAACATCGTTTTATTGAATGATAAGGGGCTATCCGAAAAGGGATCGCACTATAAGGAACAACCCAAAAATGACCCCAAAATCCACAGTTAAGTGGAGAGAGGGGTCATTTTTTATGGGCATTTTGCTACTTCAAGTGGGGCTCAAAAAATCACAAATTGACTTTTCGGACAGCCCCTTATCAGTACAATAGTTTGTGCTAAGGAACTATAATTCTAAGCTATAATCTACACCTTTCATCTTATTCCTCGCCAACTCTACAGCTGCGTCAGAATACTTATTAAATTCGGAATTCCCAATTTTAACCTTAATGTGGTATCTATTATCGCTAGATTTTATATCAATTCCTGTCTCTTCTTTGATTTGAGTAAAAAACTGATTAACTTGATACCATCCAGAAAAGCCCAAAAGGAGACCGATTTGTTTAATTGTGTGCGGGTAGCTAGCATTTAAAGCAGTTGGATTGTCAAGAGTTGTAATCCCATATACCCTAGCTAGCTCACCGTCTGTATTTAAAGTGTTTTCTAAAACTCTAAAATCTACTTCAACCGTTCTCTTAGGGAGATCATACCTCACCATATCATAAGTCCGTGCTAACAAAGCTCTAAGTAATTTAGGGTTGACCTTCTCAAGCGTAGCATTGGTACCAAACGCCTCATAAACCCACTGAAAGGAATTTGCGACAATACTTTTGACTCTAACACTTCGGTGGTTACCTATAGCTATTAACTTCTCTTTAGCCGGAAGGGATTTCCTTTCAATATCAGGATCCCACTCGAGCAGATATATATTAGGAATCAGTTGATTATCAGCGGAGATTATTTCATCAATATCCGATAAAATAGCTTTGATATTAGAATCTTCAGCTCTATACCCCAAGAATAACAATGGATGCTCAGCAAAATACGTAAGAAGCTTAGCGCTTAGATATTTTTTTCTTAATGTAAAATCGGCATAGTCATCGGAAGTGAGTATCATGCTAGAAGGATCAGTGGTACATCCATGTATCTTTAATATTTCTCCAACACTCGCATGATTAGATTTTAATATCTGTTGGCCAACAATTGGAGTATAGTCTGGAAAAACTAATTCTTGAAACTGATCATAATTTGTGGTGATTAAAGCATGCGGTCTTATGTTTTGGAGAGCCTCAATTTCCGCTTTGTTTTCCTCTGTATCGATTTGCTCTATGTCAATAGGAGTAATAGAATCTAGAAGCTCCTTAATCTTATACTTTATATAAATATCTGGAGGAGTATTCTGTAAAAATAGCTCCGTTGGAAACTCCTCTTTTCCTTCTCTCCATGCCCACTCTCTATATTTAGAAGCGAATAGTTGTCCGATTTCTGGAAAGCTACTCGTTTGTCTGTAAAATGCAAAGCTGTCCTCTATTCTAGGGCAAGCTTCAGAGAGGCCTATTAAAAGTTGTTCCCAATTAGGCGCTCCAAAATATCGTTTAGATATCCCCGACCCTACGAATAGAATCGGTTGACAGCCCATATCTTCAAGGCATACCCTGACATCGTCTGTAATTTCTTGTTTATATTGTTGATAAGACATTTCGTACCTCCTGGTTAAAATGACGTACCGTTAGCTTACAGCCTGCATCAGTATTTTGTCCCTATATTTTACCATATTAAAAGAGCGCTTGCTCATTAAAATCAGCTCCGTTGCCATCACTTGTGATACGGTTCAGCACACCACACATTACCAAGTTCCAACGTTTCTCCGCTGCACCTACCGCTCAAACTCCTTCGGCGAGCAGCCTACCACCCGCTTGAACGTCTTGGCAAACACCTTGGCGTCGGGAAAGCCGACCGCTTCGGCCACCTCGTAAATTTTCATCTCACCCGCGCGCAGGCGGCGCTTCGCTTCCTCGATGCGGATGCGCGTCAGCGATTCACTCAAAGACTCGCCCATTTCCTTGCTGTACAAGTCGCTTAAATAGCTGCGGCTAAGCCGAACATGGTCGGCGATATCCAGCGTGCTGATGTTCGCAGCATAATGCTCCTGCATGTATTGCAGCGCTTTGCGGATAAACGGGTTTTGCGTCGGCACCGACGGCTCACGCCCGCCGGCGCGGCGGGCTTCGGCCAACTGGTGAAACGCCTCCTCCAGCAGCGCCTCCAGCTCCGCAGCAGAATGGCACATCAGCGCGCGGCGGCTGGCGACAAACGTGTCTTCAAAATCGTCGAGGCAAACGTACCCGCGCTCGCGGGCGTAGCCGGCGGCCAGCCCGAGCAGCTCCTGCACAAACGCCAGCGCTTTGCCGCGCGGACAACGCAGCCGGCGCAGCTCCGCCCCCAGCTGCCTGGCGTGATGCAGGAAGCCGTCGATGTTGTCGCTGGCGATGCAGCGCAACAGATCGTTGCGCCCCTCCACTGGCAGGGGCGGCTCCGCTCCGTCCGGCGGCTCCGCAGCCGCCGGCAGCCAGCGATTCCGGCCTTCGCCGTAGAATCGCTCATCGACCTGCCGCTCGTGCGCCGCCAGCGCGCGCGGCAGGTCCTCCAGTCGGCGCAACGCCCGTCCGGCGCCGACGAACCAGCCCGGCTCGTCGGCCACGCCGAGCCGGTCAAGCCAGCGCTCGGCGGACGCCGCGAGCGCCAGGGCGGCGGCGCTGCCCGCGCCAGCTGCGGCAGCGCCAGCGTCCGCAGCCCCCGACGGCAGCGCCGCCGCCGTATCTGCTGCTGCTTCGCACAGCAGCAGCACACGGTCCGCGCCAAGCGGCAGCGCGGCGCGGCAACCCGTCCAGCTCCAGTCCTGGTAGCTGGCATTCACGGCGCTGCCGGTGTACAGCAGCAGCGTCACCAGCCCCGGCGCTCCGCACGCGCGCTCCGCTTCGCTCTCCGCATTCGCCCCGTCTTCGCCGCGCGTCCCCGCTCCGCCGCCAAACAGCTCCGCGGCCAGCTGCTCTGCGCCTTCGCCGTGGCGCAAATACGCGGCAAGCCGTGCCGACAGCTGCGCCTGCTGCGTCGAAGCCAGCTGCTGCTGCCAACGCAGCACCTGTCCGCGCTCGGCGCGCCGTGCCGTCAGCTCGCCGCGCACGCCCTGCAGCGTCTCCAGCAGCGTCTCCGGCTCCATCGTCGGCTTAAGCAGATAGTCCTTGGCCCCATGCTTCATCGCTTCCTTCACATACGTAAAATCGTCCATGCAGCTCAGCACGACGATACCGACATCCTTGCCGCTCTCCTTCAGCTTGCGGATCAGCTCCAGACCGTCCATCCGCGGCATCAACAGGTCGGTGATCACAATATCGATCGGCTGCGACTCCAGCAGCGCCCATGCCTCCAGACCGTCCTCGGCTTCGCCGGCATAGCGAAAGCCGTGCTCCTCCCATTCGACCAGCGTGCGCAAACCCAGCCGGATAATCGGTTCATCGTCCACCACCAGCACATTCATGTTCGGCTTCACTCCTCGCTTTGATGTATGGGCAAAAACATCCGCACCACCGTGCCCTCACCGGGCTTGCTCGTAATATGCAGCTTGTATTCGGGTCCGTAATACAGCTTGATCTTCTCGCGAATATGGGCGATCCCGATGCCGCTCATCCGCTCGCGCAGCGATTTGCCGCCAAGGGCCGCCACTCCGGCGCCCCGGCCTGCACGATCTCCGCGCAGCCCTGCCTCCATGTTTGCTGCCGCTTCGCCGTTCTCCCGGCTTTCGCCCGCCGCTTTGCCATCCGCTCCCACGCTGCCGCGCCGCGCGATTCCTTCCACATCGCCGTCTCCGCCGCTCGCCCGACCGACCCACGCAGCATCCCCGCCGCTCCTCGCGCCCGCTGGAGCAATTGGCGAACTGCCAAAAGTCTCACTCGCATCGCCATTCCTCCACTCGCCCCTTGCCGCCTCGCTATTCCCGCTGCCGCCTCTCCCCGCATCCGTCAAGCTGCCGGAAGCCGTTCCCGCCGTACCTCCTACGGCAGTCCAGCCCGCACCCGGCTTCTGCTCCACCTTCCCGGCCTTCCGCTCGTCTCCCCCATCCACCATCTCTATACCAACACCATTATCCTCCACCTGGCAAAACAGCAAATCCCGATCGAGCCACGAGCGAATCGTGATCACGCCTTGACGCCGCGAAGGCTCAATACCGTGGATGATCGCATTTTCAACCAGCGGCTGCAGCAGCATCCGTGGCACGATGCAACGCTCGGTCAGCTCGTCCAGCTCGAAACGCACCTGCACGCGGTCGCCATAGCGGAACGACTGGATTTCCATATAGTCGCGGACAAGGCCGCATTCCTCGCGCAGCGTGATAAAGTCGCCTTTTTTGCCCAGACTGGCCTGCAAAAGCCGTACCAGCGCGCTGACGACTTCGGAAATTTGCGGCGTTTTGTGGATTTTGGCGACCCATTTGATCGTATTTAACGTGTTGTACAAAAAGTGCGGGTTCAACTGGTAATGGAGCGCTTCCATCTCCGCTTCCTTTTTCAAAGCCTCCTCCAGCTTGACCTGCTTGATCAGTTCCTCCAGCCGGTTGAGCATCTGGTTGTAGCTCTCGCCAAGGTCGTTCCATTCGTCCATCCCCTTGGACATCCAATACGCCTTAAGGTCGCCAAGCTCGGCCCGCTTCATCAACCCTTTGAGCCGGTGCAAGGGCCTGGTCACATAACGCGCAAACAAAATAGAACTGCCGATCGACAATACAGCCAGCACCGCAAACAGCAGCGCCAGCAGCTTGCGCAGGTTCGGCATCGCCGTCTGCGCGAACGTGTTCGGCGCCTGATAATACGAGCTCCACTCGCCACCGGGCACGTCCAGCCTGCGGACCGAGCGCACGCTCGCCCCATCCAGCTCCAACCCGTTCACGCTCGCCGGGAACAACGACAGGTCGAGATTGCCGCTGCGGTACAGCATCCGACCCTCCTCATCGACCAGCGCCTGATCGACAGCCGCTACCTCCAGGTCCCTCATCATCTTGCTCAGGTTGTACCAAATGACAATATAGCCCAACTCCTGCGAGGAGGCGTTATCCCGCACCGGCTGCAGGTAGCGGACGACATAGCTGTCACGATCGCTGCCGCCGACAGACGGTTCGAACTTGCCCGGACGCATATCCTGCGGCGAGCCGATCGATTCCAACCCGCCATAACCTTGCGAGCACAACGTACGGTTCGAGCTGCTGACGGTCAAGCAAATTTGCGCGAAATAGCGGTTATGCAGCGTTTGTTGGTATAAAAAGTTTTCGATATAACTCCGCAGCTCGCCCGCCTGCGCCGGATAACCGCCGGACAGCGGCTGGCGGGAATACGCCAGCACCGCGTAGTCGGAAGCCGCTTGCTGCGCAAAGACGCTGACCGTCTGCAGCTCGCGCGCAGCCCCGGTCAGCACCTGCTGGTGCGCCTGCGCAACCGTCGCCGTCAGCTCCCGTTGGCTGTAGCCATTCGTCTGGTTGTAAAACACCGCCACCGCCACCAACAGCGGAATCGAGCCGACAAGCAGCAAATATAACAATAACCGCATTTGAAAGCGGTAAAATAAAGCGGGAAACGAGGATCGCATACACTCACCTTCGTCAAAAACGGATTTATTATGTTCCATTATAAATCTGCCTGCGGTTGTATACAACGCAACCCGCCGCAAATGCAGCCCGAACACTACGGCTGCCATCGCCGCGGCACAGTCGGCGGCACTCCCCCAGCACCCGCCGCGCCTCTCTACTTACCCTCCATGCCCCACGCTTCCCCCACTCCCCAGCTTCACTCCAATGCCGCTTTCGCACCGTCCCCATGCGCAGCGCCGCCGCACAACAGCTTCCAAACCGCGCTTCGTCCCCGGCCTACCTGCCTCTGCTGACGATCGACCAGGCAAGTCCGCTCCAACCGCTTCCTTCCCACTCCCCCCAAGCCGCAAAAAAAGCCCTGCCACCACGCGGCATCCGGTGCCGGGCAGTGACAGAGCTTTTCATTCAGGCTGGCAAGTGGCCGGAAGGCAAGCAGCCTCCTTCTTTGTACAACCAACGCACGCCATGCCTTAACGGCCGGTTTGCGCCATTTGGCTGTCGCGGATCGATTCCCTGCTCATCCACAACACGCAGACAATCGCCAGCGCCGCCGGGATGACGCCCCAGAGGAACGTCTTGGCAATCGATGTCGACAGCGCCGCGATTACTTTATCCATGATGGCTGGCGGCACCGCGGCGCGGGTTTCCGGCGTCAGCATGCTGCGCGCATCGTTGAACAAGTCGGCTGGCGGTGCTTGGCCGCCCGCTGCGGCGAACGCCGCGGTCATTTTATCGGTGAACATATTGCGCTGCAAGATGCCGAAAATCGTAATGCCAATCGTCATGCCAAACGAACGGGTGAACGCCATCGTCGCATTCGCCGAGCCGCGCTGGCGTTCGTCGAAATGGTGAATCGCCGCCATGCCCAGCACGGAGAAGGAGAAGCCGACGCCAAGGCCGATAATGATCATGTACATCGTCAACAGCCAACGCGGCGTATCAAGCGTAATCGTGCTGAGCAGGAACGCGCCAATGACGAAAATAAACGCCGAACCCAACATGATGCTGCGGTAGCTGTATTTGTTGCCGAGCATCCCGCCGCCGGAAGCGGTCACGACGGATGCGACCGTCATCGGCAGCAGGATCAGGCCGGAATTGGTTGCCGAACCGCCATACACCCCTTGCACAAAAATCGGAATGTACACGCCGGCCGTAATGAACGCTGCGCCGAAGCACAGCGATGCCGCCGTGCTGGAGCCGAACAGCCGATTGCGCAGCATGCTGAACGAAATGATCGGTTCGACCGCTTTGCGTTCGGCCCATACGAACAAGATGAACAGCACCGCAAACACCCCGAACAAGCCGAGGATCACAGACGAATCCCAAGCGTATTCATTGCCGCCAAGCTCCAGCGCGAACATCAAGGCGACAATCGCCCCAACCAGCGTAATCGCGCCCCACCAGTCGATGACCTGCTTGCCGTGCCGCAACGATTCCTTATAGAAAAACGCCACGAGAATAAAAGCGATGATGCCTAGCGGCAGGTTGATGTAGAACACCCAATGCCAGCTGATATAGTCCGTAATATAAGCGCCAAGCAGCGGCCCGAACAAGCTGGAAATGCCGAATACTGCGCCGAAAATACCGCTCATTTTGCCGCGTTGCTCGGGAGGAAACACGTCGAATACGATCGTAAACGCGATCGGCACAAGCGCCCCGCCGCCAATGCCCTGAATCGCCCGATAAATGCTGAGCTGCACGATATTTTGCGCCAGACCGCACAACACCGAGCCAAGCAGAAACACAAGCAGGCCGAAAATGAAAAAGCGCTTGCGGCCGTACATATCCGACAGCTTGCCGAAAATCGGCATGCCGGCCATCTCGGCAACCATGTAAGCGGAAGTGACCCAGACGAATTTGTCCAGACCGCCCAAATCGCTGACGATAGTGCCCATAGCCGTAGCGACGATCGTGTTGTCCATCGCGGCGATCAAAATGCCAAGCAAAAGACCAACCATCACCAGGCCCAAATGTTTGTTCTCAGAACTCATTACAAGCTTGCCTCCCTGTTTCATTGTGATATAATCTTATTCAAATAAGATACTTACACGGTTAAATTATTTAATTTTCGAAAGTATCTTAATAAACTAAGATATTTTCATCATATCGGGAGGGGGCCGCTATGTCAAGGCGAACACCAAAAATTTCCCAGCTGCTCAGCGAGCTCAGCGACGAGTTCCGCGCCCAAAGCACGAATACGGTGCTGTTCCATCAATTGATCGCCGACTATCTCGGCTTGAATATAACCGACCACAAATGCCTGAACTACCTGATCGACCGCGGGCCGCTGACCGCCGGCAAGCTCGCCGAACTGACCCATCTGACGACCGGCGCGATCACCGGCGTGATCGACCGGCTGGAGCAAGCCGGCTTCGTGCGCCGGGTCAAGGACCCGCGCGACCGCAGGCGCGTGATCATTGAACGTGTGCCGGAAAGCTTGGCGAAGCTGGAGGCGATTTTTGCGCCGCTTGGCCGAATGACGGCCGACATCTGCGAGCCGTACTCCGAAGACGAGCTGCATTTTCTGCTGGCATTTATGAAAAAAATCAATTCCCGTTTCCAGCAGGAGCTGTCCTCGTTCAAGCAAACGCTTGGCCGCACGGACGGCTGACCGCCGCAAACCGCGCACAACTGGCGACCGCACGCGCACGCCTCCCAACCGTGCAACGTCCTGCTGCGTGCCGGCCGGCAACCCCAAAACGCTGCCGCTCCACCCTCCAAGGTGGCGCCGGCAGCGTCTTCTTTTTATATATATGAATAACTTCGGGCCGCCTACACGTCCAACGCCATCGCCCCGCTGCCGCAGGACTGCGCCTTCTCCCTCCCCGCTTTATTCAAATACTTGCGGCCCATCCACCGCGGCACGATAAACACCCCACGCAAAAACTCGTCGCTGATCATCGCGATATAAATCCCGATCACGCCCCATTTCAGCTCAATGCCCAGCACGTAGGACAACCCGGCGGCAATGATCCACATCGAGCTAAGCGCAGAAGCCATCAGGAATCGCGTATCGCCAACCGCGGTCAGCGCGCCGCCCATGCCCATGTTGAGCATTTTGCACGGCTGGAGAATCAGGTTCAGCACAAGCAGCGTAATGCCGATCTCGATAATCTGCGGGTCGGACGTAAACAAGGTCAACACCTGGCGGCCGAAAATAAACAGCAGCAACGCGTTCAGCGTAACGACCGACAAGCCGATCCACAACGCCCGGTACGCGGCGGAGTAAGCTTCCCGGGTACGCCCAGCCCCGAACAGGTGGGCGATCTGGATCTGCACGCCCATGGCGATCGAATAGCCGAGCATAAAGCAAAACGATTCCAGCGAGTTCATATACGTCCTGGCCGCCAGCTCCTTCGCGCCGATCATCGCAATAAACATATAGATCAGCAGTTGGGTCAGCATCCACGACGCCATATTGATGCCCATCGGCCAGCCGATGCGCAGCACTTCCTTGAACAAACCGCGATCGAACGTCCACATGTCGCGCCATTCCAGCCTGCGCTCGAAGGCAAAGAGGAACAAGACGATCAGCACCAACGTCGCCAGCGTCCGGCTGGTCAAAGTGGAAATCGCCACCCCGGTCAATCCCCATTTCGGGAAACCCAACGCGCCGAAAATAAAGCAATAGTTCATCACGATATGTACGACATTCATGCCAAAAGCGATATACATCGGGCCGCGCGTGTTGCCGGTGTTGCGGATCACCGTGCTGAGGCTCGTCATCAGCGAAGTCAACACCATGCCGCCGCCGACAATCGAAATATAAGTCGCCGCCAGCGGCTTCAATTCGTCGGGCAGCTGCAGCAGCCGCGTAATCCAGCTGGTGCCGGATACAAGCACGATGCTGAGCACCGTACCAACAACGATGGCGAAATTAATCGCCATCACCGCGATTTTGCGAGCATCCTCGGTTTTTCGCGCTCCAAACCTCTGGGCGATCAGCACGCCCGCCCCGCCGGCAATCGTCATAATGACGATAATCATCGCCGAGAACAGCTGGTTGGAGATGCCGACCACCGCCACCGCATCGTCAGACACGCGGCTGACCATCAGCGTATCGGCCGTTCCGAGCAGGAATTGCAAGAACATTTCGATAAAAATGGGCCACGCTAACGCCCATAGCGTAAATTTTTTCTCTACAACCATCGTACAGTCACCCTCCTGGTGTCTTTAGCCTTCAAGCTACATTATAGAGCGTTCGCCTCTTTTCTACTTGCAGTTTCACAACCAAAACTATCAGGATTCCAACTTGAATCCACGCGCCTTTTTCGGAAAACGTTATCTGATTTCCTGCAAGTTCCCAGCAAAAATGGCGCCAAAACCCGCAGGTCCCAGCGCCACTATCCTCTGCACTTATGCTTCTCACACGCCTGGCGCGCGCTCACATCATCTTCAAAATCGCTTCGCGCCCCGTCATCCCGGCCACGATGCCCGCTGCTTCGGCCGTATGCGTCACCGATTCCAGCGGCGCGGCGAGCAGCTCTTCGATCGTGCGGACGCCAACCGCCCGAGCGGCCACAATGTTGCGGTCGCGCAACCGTTCGTTCAAGAGGCCCACATCCAATGCTCCGCACATGATGTAGCCTTTATCCGTCGTCACGACCAGCAGGGTCGTTTTCGGCAACTTGACCTCAATCGCAATGGCGGTACGTCCGTCGAGGACCAGCGGTTCTACGCGCATCATGCCAAGATCAGCTCCTCTTTGCAGATTTACCGTAGTATATGCCGCCGAATCTTGTTCGGTGTAATGCGGCAAGCGCGCCTTTTGGCAAATGTTTGCAGGAAACGGGAAACGTCTTGCATCCGATCGACTTTTTTCTGGGGAGTGAGACTTGAGCGCTATTTTTGCCCGGTCTTTCATGGTATAGTAATACCATAAATACTGATTACAGCTCGGAGGCCATAATGGATAAGGACCAATCAATGCCCAGCCGCAAGGGGCATCTGTTCAACGTAGACATTTTTATTGAAGCCGCTTCAAATGGCCTTGCTTTGGAGAAACTGATTCAGCTTCTCAATTCGCTCGACATCAAGGATTATCAAATAAAAAGCGGTGTAACGCTCGGCAAGGTGATCGAGGCCAACCTTGAAGCTTATGGCGCCGCACAGACGCCGATCCAATTGCCAGATACCTCCCGCAAACAGACGGAAGCCGCCCCGGCCAAAAAGGAAACGGCCAAGAAACCTGCTGCCGCGCCACCGCAAGCGCCCGACGAAACGATGGGCAAGGTGCTGGAGCAATTCAAGCTCAACAATACGCTTATTCGTCTGACTGTCGTCAAAGGCAAAGGCGTGCGGCTGAACATGCCCTGCCGGATTCTGAACTTTGATGCGGCCGCGCAGAACGTCACGGTGTACCATGTCGACGAGAAAAAAGTCTATTTGTTCAAAATCAATGAAATCGAGGATTTCAGCTTGTAGGGCTGCCGCCGGAGCCGCGCCCGCCGGCCCGGCCCGAATGCCAAAGAGACCGTTCCCCCGCATCACTCGGATATGCGGATGGAACGGTCTCTTTGGCGCTGGCTCGCGTTACGTCTCCTGGCCGGCTGCGGTTTGCTGCATGCTTTTGGTCAGCAGGCTTTCCATCGTCTGGGCGTTAACCGGCGGGCTGAACCAGTAACCCTGCACCTCGTTGCAGCGGTTCTGATGAAGGAAACGCAGCTGATCCTCCGTCTCCACGCCTTCGGCGATCACCTTGAGGTTCAAGTGATGCGTCATGGCGATGATCGTGGCGACAATCGCCGCGTCGTTTGGGTCGACCATAATGTCGCGCACGAAGGAGCGGTCGATTTTCAGCTTGTCGATCGGGAACTTTTTCAAATAATACAGCGAACTGTACCCCGTGCCGAAGTCGTCGATGCTCACATGGACGCCGAGCTGCTTGAGCTCCAGCAAAGACTGGATGGCGTAATCGACATCCATCGTCATACTTTCGGTAATTTCCAGCTCCAAATATTGCGGGTCGAGGCCGGTTTGCTGCAGCACCTGGTCGATTTTGCCTTTCAGGTTATGCTGGAAAAACTGGCGCACCGACAAATTGACGGAAATCGGAATCGGCGGGAAGCCCATGTCCTGCCACAGCTTGTTTTGCCGACAGGCCGCGCGCAGCACCCACTCGCCGATCGGCACGATCAGGCCCGACTCCTCGGCGAACGGAATGAATTGATTCGGAGCGACGATGCCGCGTTCCGGGTGATGCCAGCGGATCAGCGCCTCGGTGCCCACGATGCGTCCCGTATCGATGTCGACCTGGGGCTGGTAATACAAAATAAATTCGTCGTTAGCGATCGCCTTGCGCAGCTCGCTTTCCAACCGCAGCCGGTTGAGCGATACGGAACGCATGTCGGAGTTGAAGATCTGGAAGTCGTTGCGCCCCTTCTCCTTGGCCCGCGCCAACGCGATATCGGCGTATTTCATCATCATATCCGCATCTTCGTCTTCGCCGGAAATCGCGATCCCGATGCTGGCCGTGATGTGAATTTCATATTGCTCCAGCGTGAACGGCTCTTCCAGCACACGGTTGATCGAAGCCACGATCGCCAGCGCGCCGTTGTAGTCCGAGACGTTGGTGAAGAAAAAAGCGAACTCGTCGCCTTCCGTATGGGCCAAAAAGTCATTTTCCGTAATGCAGCGCGTAAACCGCTCGGCCAGCTGCATCAGCAGCATATTGCCATAATCGTGGCCAAAGCTGTCGTTCACCAGCTTGAAGCGGTCGATATCGAGGTAGAACACGGCGATTTTCCGCTGCATCGCCCGGCTCATCGCCAGCGTTTCGTTGAGATGGTCGCGGAACAGCCGGCGGTTCGGCAGCCCAGTCATGTCGTCGTAATACGCCATGTAGCGGTTCTGCTCGTCCACCCGCTTGCGCTCGGTAATGTCCTCGCAGATCAGCACGCTGCCGCCGGCTTCGGAGCCCGACACAATCGGCACCGCCGTGACGTGCAGATCAACACGATAGCCGCTGCGGTGAATGACCGCCGTTTCGAACCGGGACGGCAGACCGTTTTTCACCTGTTCCAGATGCTCCAGCGCCGACACCAGATGCTCCTGGGCAATAAACGTGACCAGCGGCAGCTTCACCAGTTCCGCCGACGTATAGCCAAGCATCGTCTCGGCCGTGCTGTTCAACCGCACGAAATTGCCCAGCGGGTCAAACATGCCGATCGCATTCGGATTATGGTCGAGCAAGGAATTGACAATTTGCTCCGCATCCTGCAGCCGGTGCGCCAGCGACTCCTGCTCGTGATGCCGCTCGGCGGCATCGTCTGATTTGCCGGCCGCAGCCGCGTTGTCCGCCGTGCGCCGACCGCCGGTAAGCAACGCCAGCAGAACCAAGGAGGCGACAATACAAATCCAGGCTGCAAAAGGCTTTATAAACAGGCTGCCGAACAAGACGAGGACGATATACCCGCCTATATAAACCTTTTTTCTCACATGATGTCCTCCTTTGCTGCTAGTCGCCTGTAACCGGAAGCGTGATGCTGACGACAGTGCCTTCGCCCACATTGCTTTCGATATGCATCGTTCCATTGTGATCTTCGATAATTTTATACGTAATCATCATCCCAAGCCCGGTACCTTTCTCCTTCGTCGTGTAGAACGGCTCGCCCAGCTTCGACAGCCGCTCCGGCGGAATGCCGCAGCCGCGGTCCTTGAGCGCAATGTTCACACGCCCCGCTTCATCCAGCCGCACCTGCACATCGATTTGTCCGCCGCCCGGCATCGCCTCCATCGCATTGCGGATCAGGTTGACGAACACCTGCTTGAGCTGGTTCTCCTCGCACAGCACCAACGGCAGATCGCGCTCGATGACCATGCGGAACTGAATGTCGCTAAGGATCGCCTGCGTCTCCAGCAGCGTCATCACCTGGCGCAAAATCGTTTCGATGCAGCGCGGCTGGTAGCGAATGACCTGCGGTTTGGCGAGCACCAGCATCTCCGTGATGATCATTTCGATGCGCCCGAGCTCGGACAACATAATGTCGTAATACTCCTGCTTGCTGCCCGCCCCCGATTGCATGAATTGCAGGAAGCCTTTCAGCGACGTCAACGGATTGCGAATTTCGTGAGCGACACCTGCGGCCATCTGGCCGACCACCGACAGCTTTTCGGACTTGCGCAACAGCTCCTCCGTCTTCTGCCGTTCGGTGATGTCTTTAAACGTTACAACGCCCCCAATCACTTGACCGTGCTCGTAAATCGGGCAAACCATGTACTCTACGGGAAACGTTTCTCCGTCTTTTCTGCAAAATACTTCATTGGCGATATGGTAATAGGCGCCCTCCAGCATGCTGCGTTGCAGCGGCGAGCCCCCGTGATCCTCAGCCTGATCGCGCGTAAGCAAACTGTAAGCGTTTTTCCCCAACATGTCGGCGTGCGAATAGCCGGTCAGCCGCTCGGCGGCATCGTTCCAGAAAATCGTCCCCTGCTGCTCGTCGATGCCGAAAATGCCGTCGGAAACCGCGTTCAGAATCAGCCGGTTTTTATCGTGCAAACGTTCGATCGTTCTTTCCGTCGTTTTGCGTTTCGTAATGTCCTTGGCGATCAGATGAATGCCTTGCAAATGCTCGCGGTTCCAGATCGGCACACAGCTGATCTCCAGCGTAATCACATGGCCCAGCTTGTGCAGCAGCGACACTTCGGCCGAATCGATCTGCCCCTGCCGGGCTTGGGCGAACAGCTCCCAAATGCGGGGCCAGTCCTCCACCGCCATACACGGCAAAAACGAGCGGTTCAGCAATTCCTCCTGATCGTAGCCCGTAATCGCCATCGCCGCCGGATTGATGCTCAGCAGCTTGCCGGTCGATTCATCCAACGTGCAGATGATGTCGGGATTGTGCTGCAACAGCGAATCATAACGCAGCCGGCTTTCCTCAAGCTCCTGCTCCGTCTGCTTGCGGCTGGTGATATCCTGAACCTGCGCGACAAAATACAGCGGCGTCCCCTGCGCATTGCGGACAAGCCAGGCGTTGAGAATAACCCATACGGAAGCGCCCCGCTTATGGATGTACCGCTTCTCCATCTGGTAGGAACGGCGTTCGCCCGCAAGCGTTTGCTCCAGCAGCCGCACATCGCCCTCCACGTCGTCGTGGTGGGTAATTTCCTGAAAATGCAGCGCCAGCAGCTCCTCCTCCGTGTACCCGACCAGCTCGCAAAACGACGGATTCACCTTGAGCAGTCTGCCGTCAAGACCCACCAGCGCCATCCCGATGGCCGCGTATCCGAAGGCATGCCGGAACAGCTCTTCGTTCTGCAGGAGCGTTAGCTCCTGCGGGCCTGGCTCGCACGCCTCCGATGGATTGTCTCTTAGTTCAGCCATGCTTCCCGTCCTTTCGTGTGAGGAAGAATGATCGATGCAAGTTGTGTACACATTCTACACCCTACAAGGATTTTCCTGCTGCCCGGCAAAATAAAACAAAAAAGAGCCGGGAATTCCCGACTCTTCCAGCCCTGCTTGACGCTCCCGCCGCCTACCCTTTGCAAGCCGCAACAGCCAGCAAAATCCAGCCCAGCAAAAAGCTGACGCCGCCCAGCGGCGTAATCGCGCCAAGCACCTTGATGCCGGACAAGCTGAGCGCATACAAGCTGCCCGAAAACAATACGATGCCGATCAGGATCGCCCAGCCCGACACATGAACGAGCGAGCTTGAGCCGCCAAGCTTGTCGGCGACCAGCGCGATCAGAATCAAGCCCAGCGCATGAATCATATGGTACTGCACACCCGTGTGATAGACGTTCAGCATGTCATCGGACAACTTGCCCTTGAGCGCATGCGCCCCGAAAGCGCCGAGCGCCACCGCGAGGAACGCATTGAGGCTGCCGAGCAGCACAAACATTTTCATCCCGGTCTTTCTCCTTTGTTCTGGCAATTAATCCACTTGGCCGATATCGTGCTGGCCGACAATCAGCTTCACCGGCTCCATAAAGACGCGAGTCACCGTCGGATGCTTGATCAAATCGATCTCAATATCGACGACCTTGGCGCGCGTCGTCTTGCCTTCGCGCTTGTCGTACACGACCGAGAATTCCTTTAAGCCCAGTTGATACGTAGTGACCGACGCGCCGATCGACAACGCGGGAGAATCGTATTCCCCATGTTCATACAGCACTTCCGATAACAGCTCATCGTTCATATCCACAATCGTCACGCACTGGCAAAACAAATATCGCATAAAGAAATCCCCCTTCTTGAAGTGAATTTATATGTAAACTTCGTCGATATCCGCAAAATTCCTGCAAAAAAACACAGAATGTGTGGAAATTCACCATTTTGGCACGTTTGCGTGGCGTGGGGTTAGGATTTGTTGCAGCTTGTAAAAATATGCGGCAGGGAAGGGAGACGATGCGGATGGATGCCCGGCGTTCCAAAACGGCAACAAGGCCCACAAACACCGGTCTGCCGCAGAACCGGAGCCCTCGCTATCTTTTCAGAGCACCGTACTTTCAAAATTCAGAATCCACTTTATATTGTAATTAATATTTTACAAAAATTATGATATAATGCATGTATCTCTCATCTAAGAACGTCTGCGAACGAAACGTCCCCCGATAAGCTGTGTTCGCTTTTCCCTGAACCGGCATGTGATTGCCCGATGTTGCATCGTATCTTAATCCGCTTAGCAAGAGGTGAAGCTCATTGTCCCCAATCAAAATCGACTTGGATGTCGTCGGACATCTGAACGGAAGTGTCTCCAAGGATGTCAACAACCTATCTGACTTGACCGGCAGCTTGTCTGCGTTGACTTCCCAACTGGATTCGGCTATTTCCGCACGCCGCAGTGTCGGTTACAGGCTACAGAACGTTAACCACACCGTACAGGAATTGGAAACCAAATTAAAAACCTTGCAGTTTTTGATTAGCCAATCTCTGGAACGCTACGGGCAATCGGAAAAGGAGGTTGTCAAACAAGCCTCACTCCTGACGAATCCCCCCTCTCAGACCGTAAATGACAACAAGCATTGGTGGGATTCAGCGTTCGGAGGCCTCGCTGCCGGAGCCACGAAATTAGGAGACTTTGCCCATCAAGCTGCCGATGAATTCGAATCCGGCGCCTCCCGGCTCCTCAAAAATGCCGTTGGCGAAACGATCGATATCGTGGCAGGAGTTATGTACGCCAAAGAACAAGCCATTGACTTTATTGAAGACTGTGCAAGTGAAGCCATACAGGCGCTGGAAAACTCCAAAGTCGGCTCTTTTGTGGAAGGGGCTGCCGATGCCGTCGTGGAAAACTTCACATTTGGCGTGATGGAGAGCGAATCCGGCACCGAACACCGCAAATCGTACATAGCCGGGAAAATCGTCGGCGATCTCGCTTCGGAAATCGCCGGATTGGCCGAAGGGGTCGCAGGCGCTGCGATTACAGGGGCCGGTCTGGCCCTGGACGCAACGGGAGTCGGAGCTATTGCCGGCGTTGCTTTGAACGCAGCAGGGGTTGCCGTAGTTGGACACGCCAGTTCCGTGCTGTATAATGGAGCCAGTCATACAGGTCGAGACGCCAGCGAGCTGGTGCAGCGCTTTAAGCGTTCGGAGGGGGCGGGTGAAGGTGGGACGGAAGAATTAATCAAACCTAGCAAACTACCTGATCCAGATGCGATCCCAAGTGGTACAAGAACAAAAATCCCTACTAATGCTGATCATGCAACTAAGCAGTCTCTAGAATTGGAAAATGATGCTGCCGATCAACTAGCGAAAAAGGGGTTCGATATTGAACAAAATCCTAAAGTCCGGGAAAATGATGGGATTGATCTCAACAGAGACCCAGATTTTAGGATTGAGGGGAAGATTTTCGATTGTTATTCTCCTACTGAAAATAAAAATATAAGGGGTATTTGGAGTGAGGTTCAGGAAAAAGTTGTTGTTAAGCAACAAACAAAAAATGTAGTGATTAATCTAAAAAATTGGTCTGGAGATGTTCCTGCGTTACTTGAACAATTTAAACAATGGGAAATTACAGGTTTGGAAGAGGTTCTTGCAATCACAAAAAATGGTGACATCATATCCATATTTCCATAAAGAAGAGGAGGTAGCACATGGAGTACTCATTGAAAACGAATGGAAAAAAAACAGATGAATCATGGTTAAGTGATTTATTTAAACAGAAAAATCTTAAGGCCAATTATTTACGCAAGCATCATTCTTCATTTTTTATTGATGAATTTTCTTTAAGTATTGGTTTGGGAATAAGCATCCATGAAAATAGTTATCCACCAAATCATCCTGCTTATTCCTATGAAACCATATTTCTAGAACACGACTTTGTTTATCAAGAAACAGTGTCATTTGATCTAGATAAGTTCAATGAACATCACGAACTTGGTTACAGAACCATGTATGAAATTGTTTTTTCAATTTTAGAGTCGCTTAAAACCGAAGGAATATTTTATCACACATCTGGAGAAGAGATTTTTTTCTATCAAGACGGAAATTATATTTTTAACGAAAAATATCTAATCTGGTTTAAAAATCAATATGAGGATCTGTTGGAGAGAATTAATTATTCTCTTTTTAATAGCTAAGGCATTTGGCGGTTGATGAAATGAACCCGACTCATTGCCGAATAAAATAACGCCAGTGCGTTGCATCAAACAGGTTAATCATGGTCAGATACCACCATGATGGACCTGTTTTTTGTTATCTTCGTTTAAACAGGGTGAGAGGACGGTCAGCGAAATATTCATCGCAACTAAAGCCGAGAAAGTTCCGACCATTAACAATGTAAGAGTCAAAAATCAGGCAACTGGCGATTGTACGTTAATATCATCCCACTTGATCCGCCTTCCATACAGGAATCATAATCATCAATTTCACGCCCTCCCCTTTCCCGGTTTCCAGTCGTATTTGGCCATTCAACTGCGAAATTCTCGCTTTTAATTGTTCAAGCCCTTGCCCGGACAGGCCAATCTCCCGTACCATCTGCTTCTCCTCAAAACCAATCCCGTTATCTTCGTAAATCAAACGCACCCAACCCTCGCTTTCCGTTAAATGAAATGTCACCTTGGAAGCCTGCGAATGTTTTTTGGCATTGTTGAGCAACTCTTGAACTACCCGAAACAGATGTCGTTTGGTATGCACATCTTGGGCTTCCAGGGCAACGGTCTCTTCCGCCGCGAATTCAATATGGAACAAACTGTCGCCACGTTCTTGATCCAGATACATGCTCAGCGTATTAACAAAGCCGATTTCTTGCAGTAAATAAGGGTCCAATTCAAAGCAGGTTTGCCGGAGGCCGACATTGATCAACTCCACCAAATGAATCAGACGTTTCAACTGCTTTTCATCTTCCCTGCTCACCATGTAGTTGTCCAATACAGCGGCCAGCTTGCGTTTTAAAAAGAACAAGTCCTGCATCGTGGTATCGTGAAGATCGGCAGCAATGCGCCGGCGCTCCTCTTCCTGAACCTCCAGCCTGATCTTTTGCAGCCCTTGCATCTCCTGCGCCGTCTGCTCGCCTGGAAACCGGTCAGTTAACTGCTGCAGTCCAGCCGTCAGACTTTGCCTTGTGCGGGATTCCGTCACATACCTGACACACGCAACGATAGCAAACGTACCGAAAAACAGAAAACTCATCTGCCCCTGACTCCCCAGGTTAGCCAAACATAAGGCATATGCGCCCGAAAATAAACCGGCCAGCAAAAGCGCGGCCGCACCTGCCCCCATCATCCTCCGTACAATGATGCCGATATCGTGCAACCGCTCTGCCATACCTGCTTGGGCAGCATGCAATTGGCTGGCAAAAGCAATGCCCAGATACGATAGACCGGTCGCCCACGACAGCTTGCTTTCCATCAAAGAAATCCCCCCCTTTTTGATCCAATCGATATCCCCATCAGGGTAGGTGCTCCAGCGGTTCATGGACGAATCCTTCATGGCCATACTCCTTCCTTTCGTTCGCTTCGCTCCATAGGCTTGCGCGTTTGCGCTTCATGTAGTTATCGTACAAATTTCCCCCTGCTCTTGGGAATGCCTATTCGGCCACAGGAGTGCTCCTCTTTTTCAGTAGGAGTAGCTCCTACAACGCAATAGGAGTACCAGTTGCACCGCCTGGAGCCGGCTCTGCAGGCTGCCAAACATCAAAAAGCGCCCTTGTGCGAACAAGAGCGCTTTGCATCCTTTGCTTTTTCAACCTTTTCCCGCAGAGGGGCACACGATTATATCATTTTCTCCTTTCGCACGAGAGCTACAGCTTCCTGGATCGATTTGGTGCCGAATTTTTTATTAATCTTGGTAATGTGATTTTTTAAGGTGCTTTCACTGATAAACAGGGCCTCAGCGTTCCTTCTGTTTCTGTTCTGACGAAAAAGAAGAAAACCTCAAGCAGATACATTTCTCCAAAAAGCAAGATCTCTTCAATTTTCAGATAAAATTTTTGCTCTTGTTCCGAATCTCCCCATTCAAAATCATAGGGAATTTGAACTTCACCTTCTTGCAATTGCTTCAAAGACTGTACGGTAGCATCCCGTATTTTAAAATCGTTTTTCCAAAATAAAGCATCCACTTCCATTAAAGAGTAGCGTAATTCTCCTTCATATCTTTTTCCCAAGATGGGATTTCCCCCTTAATCACTTGATGGCCTGTGGAATAACATGCAGTAGATGCAGGTTTTGACGTATTAATTTGGCAACATCTGCATCGTTCAATTCCATTAATTTTTTGTTCTGTATATTTGCCTACCAAGCAGATAAGAGGGAGTGCTTCGATGCTGCTATTTTTGTAACAAAACCTTCTGCCCCTCGTGATTCTTGAATTGTCAGATCACCGAATATTTCCATGCAATCGCCTATTTCCCTTAATATATACTATTCGCGTGGGGACACCAACCGCATAAACGGCGTGAATCTGCTGTCCTGTCATCTCCCGCTCAACGCTCCTCTTCGCAAGGCCGGCCTTCATCCAAATAGTAGGCTGCCGGCCGATAGGTGACGAAAGCCACCTCCAGCTCGGTGACGCCGGTTCCCTTCACATGCCGGAATACGGCATCGGTAAAACGCTGCCGGACCGCCGCTCCGCGCTCGAACCAGGCTGCCTCGACAAAAGGAAAAGCCGCGACCGGCTTTCCATCGCTGACAGCGACCGCCTGCACACATTCCAGTGTAAAATTATCCGTACCGCACTCGCAAATGGCGGCCAGTTCGGCCACCAGCGGCCCGCTGATCGCGCAAAGCTGCTCGACGGTGATTCCTCGAAACGACAAACGTGGCATAAACAAACTCCTTTCCTATCAAAATGACGGCGGTTGACGGGCAGTGGCGGCCAGCACTTTTTTTTGCCGGTTGAGACGTTGCCTGTGAAAAAGCTATAATCGAAGGGATGGCGCAGCAATTTGCGCCGGTCTCGTATTTATCTGCGATGACGTTGACAGGCTCGGGCTCGGAAACGTCGGCCAGCAGTTCGCGCAGCAGCACCGAGAGCCGGCGACAGCTCCGAGTGCTGGAGAATCGCGGAATTGCCGGCATGAGCCAAACAGCGCTGCTGCTCAATCAGAAGCTCTAACTGACCGCCCATTTCGCTGCCTCGCCGTCCTCCGATTGGGGCTGCCTGCGCATGAACGTGACGAACAACTCGGTGAGCGCCGGGTCCCACTGCGTACCCCTGCCTTCATCCAAAATATTCAGCGACCGCTCGACCGCCATCCCTTGGCGATACGGACGGTCCGACGTCATGGCATCGTAAGCGTCGGCAATGGCAATAATCCGCCCGAGCAGCGGGATGTCCGTGCCGGCCAGCCCGTCGGGATAACCAAGGCCGTCATACCGCTCATGGTGCGAACGCACGCCGGGCAGCAGTTGGGCCATCGCCTCCGCCGGCTCGATCTGCTGGAGAATCATCTCGCCCAGCACGGGGTGCAGCTTGATCATCGCGAACTCCTCATCCGTCAAGCGCCCTTCCTTGAGCAGCACAGCGTCGCGTACGCCGATTTTGCCGATGTCATGCAGCAGTGCCGATTTGTGCAAAATATCCATCTCCGCCGCGTCCAATTGCGCCAATTCGCCGATGCGCACCGAATAAGCAGCCACGCGCTCGGAATGGCCCGCCGTATACGGATCGCGCGCGTCAAGTGCCGCCGCCAGCGTGCGAAAATAGCTTTGCAGCAGCTGATCGTTCATGCGTTCGCGGGATTTCAGTCCGCTGACCATATGATTAAAGCCGGTCACCAGCCGGGAAAATTCATCGGAATAAATGTCCGCCGCCCGCGCGTTGAAATCGCCGCTCTGTACGGCTCCCATCGACTGATACAGCTTGCGGATCGGGTCTTGAATGTCGCGCGACAGCAGCCAGGCGCCCAACGAAGCGAAAGCGATGCCAAGCACGAGAATCATCCCTGCCCATTTCCAGTAGTCCGCGCCGCCCTCCAGACCGCCCAGCCGGATTTGCGTCGCCAAGCTGAACAAAAACAGCGGAAACGTGCCGATCAGAAAAGCGCTCAGCTGGAATTTGCGCTGAATGGAGACGAGCACCCGCCCGTCCAGCGACAAATCCTCGCCATGCAGCTCCAGAGCCACTTGGCGAATATGGATCAGCACAGGCCGGATCGCCCGATTGGTCAAAAAGAACTCGATCAAGGCGTGCATGCTCGCCACCAGCAGTGCCCCGACGCCGGCAATGCCGATATAATAGTAGGGCAAATCCACCCAGCCGCAATAGATGTAGACGACCATCTGGATCATAGCCGGGACGGACATGCCGAGCAAATGTGGGCCAAGCGTGCGTTTGACGGCAAGGATCGGGAACCGGTGTGTCTGAAAATAAGCCCGGCGCAGCGTCTCCGGCTGCGGCCGTTCCTCCTGAAACAGCTGGCGGATCGGCTTCAGATCGCGGAAAAATACGAGCAACTCCAGCAAAATCATCACGACCAGCGAGCTGAACAGCAAAAAGGAAAGCAGCCATATTTCCTTCCCGCTCACCTCAAGTGTGTTGAAGATCATCACGCTGCCGACTCCCAGCACGGCCACTGCAGATCCGAATATGTAATTCCAGAGAAGGTTTTTGATCCATCTTTGATAAATCGCCATGGGCTTACCTTCTTCCCTTCATATTTAAGGAGGCTGCCCATTGGGAAGCTTATTTTAACTATACCTGCTTTTGACTATTTCGCCAACGGTTTTGGGCGCCGAAAACCCGCGTCCGGCTTGGCAATGGATGGAATGGAGGAACATGATGATCGAAATCGCCGCCGTTTCGCTGGCAGTGGGTATGGACGACGCTTTGTTCACCCGCCTGCTGGCAAAAGTTCCCGCGGCCAAAGCGCAGGCCGTATTGCGGTTTATGCGCCGCGCCGACCGCGAACGCTCGCTGGTCGCCGAACTGTTGGCCCGCCGCCAGCTGGCTTTGCGCTGGGACCTTGATCCAAGCAACTTGCAATGGGTCAAAAATGCATACGGCAAACCCGCGCTGCCCGAGCCCGCACCGGGCTATTTCAACCTGTCGCACGCCGGCAACTGGGTCGTGCTAGCATCGCACAGCCAGCCTGTCGGCATCGATGTCGAGCAGATTCAGCCGATCGAAGCCGAAATCGCCGTGCATTATTTTAGCCCGGAGGAGCAGGCGTACGTGAACAGCGCTGCCGCTGGCTGGACGGAACGTTTTTTTGATATATGGACGCTAAAAGAAAGCTATATCAAAGCCGTCGGCCAAGGCTTGTCAATCCCGCTGACGTCGTTTTCGTTCCGGCTGGCCGGTCCCGGGGACATCTCCGTGAGCTGCGGCGGGCAGCGTCTGCCTTATGTGTTCCGGCAGTACGCGATTCCCGGTCCGTATAAGCTGGCCGTGTGCGCCTCAGCCCCCGAGTGGCCAGCGAGTGTGCAAGCGGTGAGCCTGGCCGAGTTGGCGGCTTTTTTCCTGGGCTAGGCTGCTGTGATGGGGCGAATGCCCGAACGGATACTGCCCGACCCTGCGGTCGGCAACCCTGTGGCATCCGGCGCTGGCGATGGATGAGCTTGGAACCCGGAGCCAAAGCCCAGCATCGTGGGGAAACGGCCGCTTGACTAACCGAATTGCCAACGCTCAGACTAACCACACACGAAATTGCGTTGCACCGCAGCCGCTTGGACGAACCTCCTCGGCCCTGCGCTCAGGGCCGAGCGGCTGGCGCGGCTGCGCCGGGATGCGTTGGCTGGCGCGGTCAGTCGGGTAAGCGGTCACCACTTCTGTCACCGAGTACATCTGCCAGGACTGATCACGCGCGAGACCTCATTGCACCGCAGCCGCTCGGACGAACCTCCTCAGCTATGCGCTCAGAACCGAGCGGCTGGCGCGGCTGGGCCGAGATGCGTTGGCCGGTGTAGTTAGTCAGGCAGGCGATCACCGGGAAAGCTGCGGCAAGGATGTATCTCATAAGTGAACATCCCGGCCTGCACGCCCGGATCCTGGTCCATGATCTGCTTCACCTCTTCGGGCGAGCCGTTAAAAATCCCCACCCCGCTGATCTCCCCACCATCTGTCACCGGGCAAACGATGGCCAGATGACCTTCCTCGCGCAAGCGAAAATTATTGCGGCCATGCTCCCAGCGGATGCGGTCGGCCTCCTCCATATTGCGCGATGCCGCAATCGATTTTAAAATCACCAGTGTGTAGGCTTTCGTTTGCGTCAGCATATGACGCATATATTCATCGGTGATGTCCGGTTTCATGATTGCTCCTCCTTATGAGCGATAAGCTTGTCGACATGCTTCAGATCGTTGCCGAGCATGTCCATCGTGAGTTGGCTCCGCGAGCCGCCGCCCGGAGCCAGGATCAGGCGCAGCAGCGCAGCGACCGTCCCCGAGGGGCCGAGGTCGACGAACAGGCTGTGCTGCTGCACCGCCTGCGCCTGCACCGTCTCGCGTAGACGAATCGGCTCCCGGACCGCCCGCCACAGGTGCGGTCCGGGAGCCAATGCCGCCGTAGCGCCGCCTGCGGCGCACGACAGCAGCGGCACACGCGGCGCGGCCGCCGGCCAACCGGCGACGGCCGCGGCAAATCGGGCGGCGATGCCATCGATCGCCGCCGAATGAAACGCGCGCGATACCGGCAGGAGCTGCGCGGGGACGCGCAGCTCGCGCAGGCGCGCGCGCAAGCGCTCCAGCGTCGAGCGATCGCCCGCCAGCACGAAGTGCTCGGGCGCGTTGACGCTGACGATCGTGACGCTGCCGGCCAGCTCCGGCAGCGTGTCCAGCAGGCGCGGCGCGCCGAGGACGGCCATCATGCCCCCTTCGGGGCAACCGTCCTCCAGCAGCTCCGCCTGCAGCAACACGGCGTCGAGTGCCTGTTCGACGCCCAACGCGCCTGCGGCCGCCGCAGCGGCGAACTCGCCGAGGCTCATGCCAAGCACGGCGTCAGGCCGCACGCCCTTGGCCGCCAACAGCTCGGTCATCGCCCGCTGCACCATAAAAATCGCCGGATGCGTCACCAGCGTACGCGTAAACGAACTGCTGGCCGTCGGGGGCGGCGCATCTTTATAAAGCATATCCACCACCGATACGCCCAATCGTGCCTTCACCCGCTCGTCCAATTCCAACATCGTCCGGCGGAACATCGGCTCCTGCTCGAACAAAGGCAAGCCCATCCGATAAAATTGCGAGCCCTGCCCCGAATAACAAAATACGAGCGGCCTATCCCTCAACGTCCAATCCCTCCTGTTCAGCTGTGCGCATCAGCCCCCCGTTGGAAGCTTCCTCCAGTATACCATACGGATATCCGCCGAACCTTTCTCGCGAAAACCTGTTGACCCATCGTCAGGCGTGATGGACCTCTACGGTCGAAAAACCGTGGAATTCCAAATGGCGAACGCACAACAAAGGAACTCGTCATTCAAAATTTGGATCGAGCCTGCCACCAGCAGCGACCTGACGAAAACGTACTCCACCACTCGGATCGCGGGATACCAGGCGCATTTGCAAGCCTGCAAAATGGAAGGCAGCATGGGCCGCAAAAGCAACCGTCACGACAGCGCGTACACCGCATCTTTTCATAACGTGATCAAAAAGGAATTGGTCTGCTTGAAGAAGTTCAGGATGCGTGAACAAACACGCAAGCGAATTTTTGAATAAATCACCTGCTTTTATCATGCCAAATGTATTCATTCCACCCTTGGGGATCTGACGCCCAATGAGTGCAAACGTCTGTATTGTGCAGCCACCTAATTTCCCCGATACTTTGTGTCTACTCTATGGACAAAGGTGCATTTTTTCAAGGTCTTCCATACCTGCGGACTGCCGTACCTACCGTTTGGATTTTAAATTCCTTGTCATATTTTTTTTCGTCATGTCGGACACCTCGATTTTGAATACATGTATTGTCGCATTCTCGCCTCTCCATGTCCAAAATTTCAGTTTAGCATCATAGCCGATTATATGGCTAATGCAATTTAATTAAACGAACCATAGTTTTATGCAGTCGCCACATGCAAATGTTCAGTGGCTTTTTCGCCATAAAAAATCACCCCCTAAAATATTCATCGGTTTTCACCAGAGGTGTTTTCCAATGTCTACTTTAAGGGGTTCACTTCATTTTTCGCTTAGGTGTTTTTTATTGTCTACTTTATTGGGGCTTGACCATGTAGCCAATCTAGGTTTAAAAACAATTTAACCAACAAAAATAATTTCTCCATATTCATTTATACCTAGTACCAAGGGGCCATCAACTAAGTCTCCACTTAAGGTTCGCATCTCAAATATTACCGACCAACAAGGATAACGATTTGGATTTCTATTAATATCCACCAAATCGTACTTAAAGGTATTAGAAGGATTTTGGAAAATATGCTGAAGTGCTACTTGTCTAACTTCTTCTTTGGTAAATTCTTTTCCTGTTTCACTCATTTACCGAATACCTCCAAAATTATCAATATACCAATTCGCATGCCCTTGTTCAGCTTCATTCAATTTATTCCATCGTTTTGAATTAGAAAGCGTATCGAAGACAAATTGTTCAGGTGCATTAAATCTGGTTGAATCGCCCATAGGTATTTGACCTTGAGTACGAGGAAGGTTTAAGTACTCTTCCTTTCCTAACTTTTTATATTGCACATAGTGAGATAGTTCATGCCATACTTCATATTGCGTAGGATTGCTTCTTAGATATAACGCCCCATTCTTAGCATCAAAAGCTCCGCCTTTTCCTGCCCCAAGGAATTCATCTCCGACATTCAATTTGATTCCTCTTTTATCAAGATAATTACCTAGAGCGTGTACGCAAACTGTACAAAAGGTAGAAATCTAGTAAAATAAGGACATGAGACGAAGATACGAGTTAACCGATGAAGAATGGAATATACTTGAACCCTTGTTGCCTCCGATTCGAAAAAAACAAGGAGGACGCCCGCCTAAAGATCGGCGCCAGATGTTGAATGCCGTCCTTTGGGTGGCCCGAACCGGAGCGCCCTGGCGAGATTTGCCGAGTCACTATGGTCCTTGGTCTTCCGCTTACAGCTTGTTCTGGCGGTTGCAACAAGCAAACATTTGGAATGAAATCCTGAAGCATGTCGCCATCGAACCGGATTGGGAGCAAGTCATGATCGATGCCACGATCGTCCGCGTCCATCAACATGGAGCGAGCGCAAAAGGGGGCAGGAGCAGCAAGCTATCGGACGTTCGCGAGGAGGACTGACCACCAAAATTCATGCGATGGTGGATGCGCTCGGCTATCCATTGCGTTTCGAATTGACGCCAGGACAAGATCACGATTCGGTCACGGGCTATCGCCTTCTTCATGAACTGGACTTCTCCCCGGGTGAAGTGTTGGCTGATCGCGCTTACGACACCAATGCCATTCTGGAGCTTTTGCAGAGCCGAGCGATCACTCCGGTTATCCCCAGCAAACGCAATCGGCGGGTAAAGCGCCCGTTAGATTCGGAAACGTATAGAGAACGACACTTAATTGAATGTTTTTTCAACAAAGTCAAAAACTATCGACGCCTGGCCACTCGCTATGAAAAAACAGCCAACATGTTCTTGGCTTTTTTGCCGCTGCTTTCCATTCGTTTATGGCTCAAATAGGTTTGCGTACAGGCCCTAGATTTCTACCTTTTGTACAGTTTGCGTACACGCCCTAGACCATAGTTACACAAACCTTGACAGACGACAACAGGCATGTAGACAGTTTCTTGTCTATTATAGATTTTCTATTACATCTGAAAATCTATCATAAAAGTAATCATCCAAATTATTGGTGATGCACAAGCAACCGCCAAGCGATGAGCGCAAGGCGGTATAGTGCCGTATACTCCTTTGAATGACTAATCGAGGAAACTGCGTAGAATCACTTCATTAATTATTGGATTTTGGTAAAAGATTGATCTGATATTAAGCTTTTAAGTAGGCTTCTCCCCATAATACAAACTTGTTCCAAAAATCCCCATCAAATACGGATTCAGTATCAAGATGGAAATGTAAAGCGAGTTCCTTCCAATCTGGGAAATGAAAGTCCTTAGGATAAGACCCAGCTTGTATGAGTTCAATCACCAACCCCTCAAAAGACATTTCATACTCACCATGTTCCCAATAATGCATAACTCCCTCTAAACCATCAGATGGAATAACTGCTTTCGACTGTTCCACAAACTGGCTTAATTGTTGTTCAAACATACTTGTACCTCCATTATGGTATTGTAGGTGGGTTAGCTGGGACATTTATTGGGTAAGCTGTAGATATTTTCCCAGCATATTGTGGATGATTAGATGGATAGAAATCTACACGAATATCAATGCCATCACGGGTTCCAATCGCATAGGGTGAATCCCATTTCCCGACCCCCCACGTAGCTTTAGGGTCTGTTGCTACATCGGAAATCTCATGTAGTGTTCTATCATCACTCCAAGTAGCCGGAAACTCTGTTTTCTCTGGCTTTCCTGCTCCTGCTCTATGTCGATTCAAAATATGATCTTTTCTATGCGCAGTTAGATCAATAAATTCATTTGCTTTATTACCAACATTCCCCGCACCCTTACCTCCAGCAAATGTCTGCAAATCAAGCTTTAGCCGATATCCTTGTTGCGTCCCTTGACTAACCTGACTACTAGCAGCCTCAGCATAAATCCAGCTATCATCAAACTCATCAATCGGGCTGTTTATTCCCGGACCGCCTTTAACGTTCTTTGTGGAGGACAACAGTTGGGAAGCATCTTCGACAACCGCGCGTTGGACCACTCGCTTCACTGCTTTACTGGCAAAGCTGAGCGCATCCACTGAACCGACTGGGGTGAGCGTCTGGATCCCAACGTCTATAACATCTACATAATCCGTTGTTGTCCCGTACACCTTCCCCGGGTTTGGCAACGCACCGTGCCAGGCTTCGGAGGATACCGGCCGAGACTCGTAGGTTTGTGACCAGATATCCCAAAGGTCTTGTTTGAGGTTGGGCGAACGGCTTGGACTTATCGTGACAGGCCCCTCGAATCCTTGAATGGTACGCGTACCCAACAAGTTATTGGCTCCTGCATACGCATCGGCAATTCCCGTGCTTACTGTCTCAAACAGCTTTTGCACCCATTGCAAACCGACGGCCACACCTTGTTTGGCATAGCTGTAGGTGCTGCTTACGGCACTCTTGGTCGCATCCAGCGCTGTCGACGCCTGATTGCTCACGTAACTGGACGCCCTGGCTACTTGATTGCTGGCATAATCATATCCGCTGCTTACGGCATCATCCGGCTAACCCCCATTCGGGACTTTCACCCTAGAGATGACGCCCATGCTGGACGTGCAATTAAATAAAGATGACTCCTAAACAGAAACCATCCTTTTACAACACAAGGTTCTCTTTACCGTCAAATCCAGTTCAAACAAACGATCAAAGTAATGGTTACACTATTTTGATTTTTTTCAGCGTAACCTGATATTTCTTTGATTGCATATACAGCGGATTCTCGAACATATGGATTCCAATGATATAGATATTTTTGTATTACAGAAAGATAATTTAATTGATGAGTAAAACTTAGTATATCAATACAGCGCGGTGAGGCCATAGCTGGCTGTCGAAGGCAATCGGCTTTGATCCTTCGAGCTTTCCGGCGCTGTGAGCTTGTGCAGTGCCGACAGCAGTTGTTTTGTCGTTATCCTGGCCGCGGCAAAAAGAAAACCTTGAAGGGCACGAGCCAATCAAGGTTTGAAAAAGTCTGCTTAAAGGTCTACGACCTAACGTAGCTATATATTATCCTCATATATTATTACATTTTCCGTTTCAAATCTCAGAAAACTTTGTACCTCCGAAGGGGTTCCTTCAGTCTCAAGAAGAATGATACTGTCACCCAAACGAATTGCACAACAACCATCTTCTTCGCTAAATGATTCAAGCTTTCCTTCAAAACAAACTCTGTTGTTTAAGAGTTGTATTGAATATAACTGTGAGTTTATCCTATGGATATCCTTACCCCATTTTAACACATTGGGGATTTCTAGCTCTACATCGTAGGAGATGCCCTCCTTGGGCATCACACCCTGCCATGAAGCTATACCCTCCCCAAATTTGGAGGAAAATTCGACCTTTATTTCCTCGTTACTTTTCTCGTAACTTTTGATAACTACTTTCATTTCTTCACCTCTTCGGATTTGGAACGCGAACAACAGAATTGTCTACATTCATTACGTCATTAACTGGATCGTATGTCCACGTCTCTTCATGGTAATGATGTTTTGTAGGACTGCTATTCATTTCATGGTCACCATATCGAATGCTTCTTGTTCCATCTGTCGATACTATTCTGTTCGGGTCAGGTTGACCAGTTCTAGGATGAATATTTGTATGTTCTCCTGGACCTAAGAATTCATTCCACTTATCCGTTGCATCTTGTGGTTTAACTGGTCTTGGGGCATAAGTTTCATTATGATACCCCTGGCCAGGGATGCTTTTACCATTCCCCGCACCCTTACCTCCAGCAAATGTCTGCAAATCAAGCTTTAGCCGATATCCTTGTTGCATCCCTTGACTAACCTGACTACTAGCAGCCTCAGCATAAATCCAGCTGTCATCAAACTCATCAATCGGGCTGTTTATTCCCGGACCGCCTTTAACGTTCTTTGTGGAGGACAACAGTTGGGAAGCATCTTCGACAACCGTGCGTTGGACCACTCGCTTCACTGCTTTACTGGCAAAGCTGAGCGCATCCACTGAACCGACTGGGGTGAGCGTCTGGATCCCAACGTCTATAACATCTACATAATCCGTTGTTGTCCCGTACACCTTCCCCGGGTTTGGCAACGCACCGTGCCAGGCTTCGGAGGATACCGGCCGAGACTCGTAGGTTTGTGACCAGATATCCCAAAGGTCTTGTTTGAGGTTGGGCGAACGGCTTGGACTTATCGTGACAGGCCCCTCGAATCCTTGAATGGTACGCGTACCCAACAAGTTATTGGCTCCTGCATACGCATCGGCAATTCCCGTGCTTACTGTCTCAAACGGCTTTTGCACCCATTGCAAACCGACGGCCACACCTTGTTTGGCATAGCTGTAGGTGCTGCTTACGGCACTCTTGGTCGCATCCAGCGCTGTCGACGCCTGATTGCTCACGTAACTGGACGCCCCGGCTACTTGATTGCTGGCATAATTATATCCGCTGCTTACAGCATCTACTGTGTAATTCCACGCTGCAGATGTTTTTTCCCCTACGTAGCTTGCGGAATCGGATATTTTGTCTCCGACATAGCTGGCTGTATGGGAAACTGCGCTGCCTACAGCATTCATCGCATGATCCAGCCATTGCGGCCGATGTCCCGTCGGGTCCACGTAGACTAGCGGGTTGTTGCTGACGTACGTATACAAATTCAAGCTCAACGGATCGTTCGGATCTCCCCGATACGTATCTTCCTGCATAAACCGCGCCAGCTTCGGATCGTACATTCGTGCATTCAAGTAATACAATCCCGTTTCCTGATCGTATTGGTAGCCGGCATACGTAATACTGTTCGCCACGCTGCCGGTTGTTCCTGCCGGGACAAGCACGCCAAAAGCATCGTAGTAATACGTAGCGTCAATCGCACCGGTTGCCGCATTCAGCAGCGCTGTCACATCGGCATGGCCGTTGTACATGTAGTAGTAAGATGCTCCGTCTACATGACGTACAAGCAGGTTGGTGCCGTAGACGTTGCGTGCTTGCTGATCGCCATTTTGATCCAACTCCAGCACAACATGATCGTATTCGTATACATAGACCGTGCTCGTGCCATTTACTGTTTTGGCCACGCGCAGACCTTCTCCGTTGTAAATGTTGACGACAGTTGTACCATCTGTTTCTGTAGCCATCAGTTGATTGCGCAGGTCGTACGTATTCGTTGCCGTAACGGTTCCGTCAACAGCCGTCGTGAGCTGATTTCCGTTGCTGTCATACGTGTAGCCGGTTGTTTGTTGCAAAACACCGTCCACTTGGCTTTCGATGCGCAGCAATCGGCTGCGCTCGTCATAGAAGTACGCATTCACAGTCGTTTCTGCTCCGGCAACCACCGTTTCGCTGCTTCGATTACCTGCGGCGTCATACGTGTAGCTTGTCAGCACTCCGCTCGGCTCGGTGGCACTCAACAATCGGTTTAACCCATCGTAGGTATAGGCGGTTGTTCCCATGGCATCGGTCTTCGACAACAGATTATGCTGCGCGTCATACGTGTAGCTGTAGCTGTCAATGACAGTACCGTCCGCCTTGCGGTTAACCAGCGTCTGTACAAGATGATCCCGATCATACGTATAGACTTCACTTGCTCCATCGGCGTAGGTGATGCTGCGGCGGCTTCCGTTATCGTTATATTGATATGTCGTCGCTTGGCCATCTACAACAACCTGCCCAAGCCGATCGGCTCGATCATATACCTTGGTCGTCAAATTGTTTTTCGGATCCAAGGAGGTTTCAGCATACGTTCCGGCGGCAAGTCCTGTCGTCAGATCATACTGGAACAATGTCGTTCCGACGCCCAGCACCGTTTTACTCGTTGCCCGGTTCCGTTCATCGTACGTTCGGGTTGTCGTTCCGGTTTCATCCGTGATCGTCAACTGATTGCCGTTATGATCGTAGCTGTAAGTCAAGCTGAGATTTCCTGTGACTTCGGATATTTCGCGGCCGTGAACATCATACGTGTACGCAGTCGTCTGCCCGTTTCGATCAAGCTTGGATTGCAGTGAACCATCCGCATAATACGTATAGCTTTCCGTTTTGCCCGATTCGTAGCTGTACGCTCCAGGCCCCCCGCTCCTGCCGCCGGCATCCACTCTGCGCAGCAAGCGATTGGCCACATTGTATTCAAACAGGGTAGTGTTGCCTTTCCCATCGGTTTGGCTGAGCTTGTTTCCGTTGCCGTCATACGTGAATGAGGTCGTTTCCATGTTGGCATTCACTACGGTTTGCAGCCGGTTTCGCTCATCGAATGTAAAACGGGTCTGCTGACCGTTGGCATCGGTCTTTGTCACCACATTCCCCAAAGCGTCATAAGTTTGGCTCGTCGTATGCAGATCGGGATCGGTCGTCGAGATCAAACGGTTGTTTTTATCATAGGCATATTCGGTAAAATATGGTGCAGCAGCCGCATAGCCATCGGCGTCATACGCTCTGATTTGCGCATGATTCCGGTTGTAGACCAGCTTCTGAATCGTCTTGTTATACGGGTCTTTTTGTTCGACCATGCGGTTCAACGGATCGTATACGTAGGTATACGTGTTGCCAAGCCAGTTGCTTTCGCTCGTTTTGTTGCCGTTCTTATCGTAGCCGTACACCGTCGTTTGCGGCACGCCGTTCACGGTAATCGACTGGCTGAGCACACGGTTCAAGCTATCATATACCCGTTCGGTCGTAATCCCATTGCCGTCGGTTTCAAATCGCTGGTTGCCGTTTTTATCGTATTGGGCCAAGGTTGTAATGGAATCGGAACCGTCCAACGTCTGCTCGGTTTGCAGCAACAAACGTCCCTCATGGTCATAGGTCATAAGTTGAACGTTGTCCAGCGAATTGTGCCGGCGAACCGCTCGTCCCATCACATCATACTGGAATCGCGTCGTATTCGCGACAATGGAGGAATCCCCCGGTTCGAATTGCTGGCGAACTTGCCGGAATGCATTATACTCCCATGTAGTCGTAATGCCGTTGCCGTCTGTCCTCACAAGCAGATTGCCCGCTCTGTCGAAAACATTGGTTTCGATCAGTTGTTCTGGAGACAAGCTGTCGCTCTGGATTTTCGTGTTCGTAACTTGTCCCACATCATTGTACGTGTAGCTGGTGATCACACCGGCAGCGTTCGTTTCGGACGTTTTACGGCCCAACGCATCGTAGGTGTAACGTCGGGTGTAGGCAAGTCCGTTGTCCTTCGATACCGGGTCCAGTTCGCTTACAGCCAGTCCGCTATCGTTATAGGACGTTTCAAGCCCGTAGCCCGTATGGATTTTGCTGTCCACATCGTCCCCGCTGCCCGCTGCATACCCCAAAGCATCCAGCTTTTTAACAACATGACCGTTGCTGTCATACGCATAAGCCTCGGAAACATACGTCACCCACTGAGCGCTATCCGCATCGTAATACGTTTCGGCAGCCGTCTTTACACGCCCCATGACATCATAAACATATTCCGTACGATTCATCTGCTCCAACGGTTTAGCGGCGTCAAAGCTCTGTGCGGACACCTGAGCCACTTTCCTGCCTAACAGATCATAATAAAAGGCCTGTGTTCCGCCCGCTGCATCGGCAACTGTACTCAAAAATCCCCGCTGCGTATAGCGATTGGTTGTTGTATTCCCGTTCGCATCGGTCTGCGTGAGCGGATGGCCGGCAAAATCATACGTCGTCGAGTTGATCCATGCAACAGGGGAACCGAACTCATCAGTGCCCGGCCTGCTGACGCTGATTGCACGATTCAAATGATCGTAAGCCGTAGTCGTCGCGACGTTATCAGGTGTCTTGATGGTTGTCGCATTGCCGTTTTTGTCGTACGTAAACTCAGTAACGAGTACAACCTCGCTGTTATCTTCAAAATCGTTGCCTGCGAGATCGCCCTTGCGAACATACACTTTTTGCTGAACCGGCTTGTCAAAATAATTGTACGACCATTCGGTCACATTGCTGTGCTGCGCATCGACAACTCGTTCTTCGCGGCTCAGGTGGCCGTCAGCGTCGTAAGCATAGTTCAGCTTTGGACCTTCATCGTCGGCCACAGCAAGCACTTGATCGTTCGCATCGTATGTGTAAAAGACCGTTCGCATCTGGGACGGCAGTTGGTGCAGCAAAACCGGATCAATCCCCGACTGCCCTTGCAGCTTGCGTCCCACTTTGTCATAAACAAAACCTTGATACGTATACAAGACGGTACTGCTCGTCGACTGGAACGGGGACCACTGTGCGGTCAGACGGCCAAGCGCATCATACTGGTAAACTGTCGTCTTTCCGTTCGCATCGGTCGAAGTCGCCTTCGTGCCGTTCGGATTGTAGGTGTCCGTCAGTGTGCTGCCATCAGCGCGAGTTTGGCTGATTTGCCGACCGGCATAATCATACGTAAACATTGTGGTTACGCTGTCTGTGCCGTTGATGTAAGTCTTGACCGTTTTTGTCGTGTTTCCGTTCGCAAGCACACCGTAGCTGTCTTCCTCCAGCAATACAGCAGGAGCTTCGGCATATTCCTTGAAGCTGGTCGACACACACCGGTTAATCGCATCATAGGTATATACGTACACCGCGCCGTTATCTTTCGTTTCGGTCTGCACGTTCCCGTACGCATCGTATGTGAAGGTTGTCATATGGTTTTCCGCATCGGTTACGGTATGCAGCGAACCGTCTTCGTAATACGTATTGCGAGTGCCCTGATTCCCCGCATACTGATGCTGGGCTGGCTGGTCCCAGACAGGATCATATTGATCGGCCGCTACCTGCTGGACAACCCGCCCTTCGGCATCGTAAATCGTTCGGGTTACTTCGCCGCCATGAAGCATTTGCTGCTCAACCCGATTGTTGGCATCATACACCAACTGCGTTTGGAAACCTTCCGCCGTGACCGTCGTCAGCTTATTGCCGACCGTATCGTAACTGTAAGTTACCGTATGGTTCAACGGATCGGTGATTGTCGCGATGTTGCCGTAAGCATCATACGTGTATGTCGTTGTATGCTGCTCGGGATCGGTGACAGACTTAAGCAACCCATGTGCCTTGTAGCCCAGCACCAAGCTTTCTGCATCGGTGTAGTAGCTGTAGCGCGTTATGGCAAACAACACATCATCGCTCGTACCTGGAACGTAAACATCGGTGCCGTTCAGCGGCTGCGCCTTTTTCAACAAATTACGCTGCTCCGCATCATACACATAGAAGGTATAATGGCCGGACTCATCCCGCTGGCTGGTTACATGATTCTTGTCATCGTAAGTGAATGACGTATAACTTTGATCGGGATGAATTTGTTTCAGCACATTCCCCCGATCATCACGCTCAAATCGCGTGGTATTGCCATTGCGATCCGTGACTGATTTTTCTTCTCTGTACCGGTTCGTTCCGTCGTTTTCTTTGAAATACTCAACGGTTGTCGGCTTCCCGTCCGGGTCAACGGCAGTCGTGGTATTGAAACGATTGTCGTAGGCCTTGATCGTCTGTTTGCCGCTGCTGTCGGTAATGGTCGTCTGACCGGTGTCATTACTGTAGCTGTAAATTCTAACGTTGCCAAAAACGTCTGTAATATGATCAACCTTGTGCTGATTCGGTCCCGGATTATGATTGTACGCCACCGATTCGACCACACTGGTGTCCTTGTTGTGAATTTCAGTCAAATACCCTGCAGGATCGTAAGCATAACTGCTGCGCTTGCCCGAAGCATCCACAACGCCAGTTAATCTGTTATCGGTATACTCATAGGTAATCACACGATGGGCAGGGTCAGTAATCGTTCGAATATGTCCATTCGCATCGTAGGCCATCGTGTAGCTGCGATTTACAGCATCGGTCACGGAAGTGATTTTGCCGTAACTATCGACTTGCAAAGTAACGCTATTGCCTCGTCTGTCCTGCATATTAACCAAATATCCGTTAGCATTAAAGAAATAAGTTACCTGATCTTTGGTTGTTAGTTCAAAGGAGCCATTCGCATTTTTAACCAGTGTGCTGCGAGAATCCAAGGCGGTGTAACTGCCGTTTATCAAGCTAAAGGTCTGAACGCTGCCATCTGGAAGACGCACTACTTTCGTATCTGGAATTGCATAGGAACCAACAGTTTGATCCGTATACGTGACCTGTGCAACATAATCGCGAATCGAGCTTTCAAACCCGAAGGTCCAGCCTGTCCCCAGCAGCGTGTTCGTTCGCTGATCTTGAGAATTGTATGTTCTTGAGAAATCCATGCTAAAACCAGGCGACGGAACGGTTAAGTCCGTAAAGCTGCGTGAATAGTTGCCCGAAGCAGCCTGAACTCCGCTTTCGCCAAAATGCGTTTGTACCGGATACTCCCTGCCCCGCGACAAATAGTTGGAGGCAATGACCGTATATTTCGCCGAATGAACATAGTTCACATTCAATACGGAAAGACTAATATAGTAGCGGCCCGTATAAGAAGCCATAAAATTAATCGGCGACATTGGATCAGGATAAAACTTTTCTGCAACATTGTTTCCATTTTGATCATACACATATAGAGATTTAGGCACTGAATCAGGGGTGTCGAAGGTGATATTGTACGCCCCGCCTTCCTGCAACTCGGCAGCAAAATTGCCGCTGCCATATACAGTGTAGAACCTGCTTGTATCTAAAAATGTTGAATCTTGAACTGCTCTATATGCCCGCTCAAACGAAGTACCGTCGGCAGCTTGATCGATGGCAAATGTATCTCCTACATGCTCACCGTCCACCTTCAAGAAATACATACCTGCTGATTCTTTAGTAAGTCCGCCGTCTGCGTCCCAAGGAATCTCTTCCCCTAAACCATTATAGATGTGTGTGCGTTCCCGCTTGCCGTCCTTGCGGATGAAAGAATACGTAGAATTGTAGCGTAAGCCAACTCCATATGCAGCATAGCTGGAATTAGTCGCTTGGTCATAATGGTTAATCGTTCCCGTGATATCTAAACCGTATACCGCCGGCCCAACCATCACATTGAAAGAATCCGAAACATAATTTTGTCCCAACACCAAAATATAATATTTCCCGCTGTACGGTGCTGTGAAATCGATATACGGCAGACTATTCTTGTTAGAATCAATCGCGCTTCCACTAGAATTCAAAATTTGAAGATTTTCTATCGTATTATTATGCAAGCTCGCATAACCGATGGTGTAGGCATTTCCTGCAGTTAGTGTAACGGTGAAAATTCGAGAATTGTGAGCCGGAATGCTGTAAAAGCTCCCTGCCCCTAAATACTTTGTGTCCTCTACAACCGCATAAGCCAGCTCTAATGACATCCCTGTCGCAGCTTGCCGAATGGCAAATGTCTCACCCAAGTTGGAGCCGGCCACCCTGACGAAATACATGCCCGATGTGCTCCGCGTAAGATTACCGTCACTGTCCCAAGACACTTCTTGTCCCAAACCGTCGTATACGGTGACGGAGGAAGTATTGTCATCCTGACGATCAAACGCAAAGGTTGCGCCAGCTTTCAAATCAACACCATACAAAGCGTAATACGCATGTGTAACGGGGTCCTCATGGTCAATCGTGCCTGTTATTTGCGTTCCGTATTTGATCGGAGCTGCCGCGACGGTATATGTCCCCGTCTGACCGTTATTGCTTAATCTCAGGAAATATAAGCCATCTTTAGGCGGAGTAATGCTCATTGTCGACGAATTGTACACGACATTATTTGGGATAGCCGAACCATCTGCCGCGTAAACCCCCATTTGTTGAGCTGTTGCATTGGTCGAACTCCAATAGCCTAGCGCATATTGCACACCTTGCCTTAGATGCAAGGCAAAGTAAACGGTCGCGTTGGCAGAAACCGTGTACAGGTGATGTGGTCCGGCTTGAGCAAGGTCGTCTACGGCCAAATATGCCCTTTCTTGGGCCTGCCCGTCTGCAGATTGGCGAATGGCAAAAGTTTCACCGAGACTCTGTCCATCCACTTTTACAAAGTAATTATCAGCCTTGCTGCTTGTAAAGTTTCCGTTGCTGTCCCAAGGAAGCTCTTGTCCTAGTCCATTCAACAAATGAACGCCACTCTGGCTGCCATCCGCTCTTTCAAACGTGTACGTCGCATTCGGTCGAAGATCAACGCCGTAGAGCGTGTAAAAGCTGGTTCCATCCTGACCCTGATGATCGATTGTTCCTGCCTGTCGGCCGAAACCTGTTGGAGCTACCATCAACGTGAAGTTGCCTACCTCATTGGTATTATTGAGCGAAACGTAATACACACCACTATACGAAGCAACGAAATTCATCGATTGACCATAGGTACTACTGTAAGAGTTAACGGAGTAACCATTTTGATCGTAAACCGACATATAGGAAGCTTTACTTTGTGTTTCGCTGGTGTATCCCAACAAATAATTCGTGCCCTGCTTTAAGGTCATTTTAAAATACGCGAATCTGCCCACAGGCAATGTATAGCTGCTGCCTGTTCCCAGATACGTAATATCATCGGAAGCGGCATACGCCTGCTCCATTGAAGCACCCGTGGCCGATTGCCGGATCGTAAACGTCTCTCCTGAATAAGAGCCTTTTACTTTCAACATGTACATGCCGTCCGCTACCGGTGTGTAATTACCGCTGCTGTCCCATTCAATCTGATTGCCCCAAACATCGTATAAAGTAGCATCGCTGGAGCCCCCATCTTGCTTGGCAAAGCTAAACGTTCGATTGGCTTCAAGATTAACACCGTATACGGTATAAAAATGATGCGTTATATCTTCATGATCGATAACCCCGGTTTTCGATAAGCCATATGAAGACGGCGCGACGATTAAGCTGTACTTGGCCACCTGATTGTGATTGCTGATCGAAATATAGTAGGTTCCACTATAGGGTGCTTCAAACAAAATGGAACGATTGGTATATGCATGTCCTACATAATTAAAATCCGAATTATAGATGTCCATATTTTGGCTCGTCGGGACTGCCGTACTTTCGTAACCAATAACATATTTCTTGCCCTGCTGCAGTTGGACGGAGTAGTAGATCGTATGATTGGCATCTACGGTATAAAAGCTTTTGCTGCCCAGGTCCGCAACATCTTCTGTTGCAGCATAGGACATCGAATAATCACTTCCGTCTACGACTTGGCGTATACCAAAGGTTTCCCCCAATTGAGAACCAATCACTTGAACAAAATAGATTCCCCCTGTGCTTCTTGTCAGATTGCCATCGCTGTCCCAGGAGATTTCCGTTCCCATATTATCGTATACATGTACCAGGCTGGCATTTCCATCTTGCCTGATGAACGTAAACGTAGTATTGGCGCGCAAATTAACCGAATACAAGGTGTAATACGTATTTGTTTCTGGATCAAAACGATCAATCGTACCGGTCTTTTGCTTCCCGTAAACTGCCGGTATAGCTATTACGCGATATTTTCCATTCTGGTAACTATTGCTGAGCCTGATATAGTGCACGCCGGAATACGTTGGTTTATAAACTACAGTTGATCCCATGACTTGAAATAAATATATGGAGTTTTTATCATATATCGACATTGAGCTCAAGCTCGTATTGGTAGAACTCGTAGTAGCAATCAGATACTCCGTATCAGCGTTCAGATAGACTGTATAATATCCCAAGCTGCTAGCTGGAATAGCATAAAAGTTTTGCTCGCTGAGCTGCTCCAATTTATCTACTGCCAAAAACGCGTTGCCTCCGGCAGCTTTTCCATTCGCCATGGTTACGGCCACAGTGGAACCGGGCAGACCGTAAATTTTGAGAAAATAGTTGCCTGCATTACTCGGGATGTATTGAACGCTGCCGCTGCCGCTTTCCAGCAAACTGTCAGCTTCATTATCCGCATGACTTAATAACTGAAGCTGAGCTCCTCCATTTTCAGCAACATACCTGTAAGTGCGATAGGCATCCATAGTAACGTTAAAGACAGCAAAACCTTCTGCTGGAATCGTCACTGATTGGGAACCATTCAATGAAGGATACGCGGTTTTTACCGCAATCACAGCCTCGGCTGAACTTTCGCCTGAGGCATATTTGGCCTTCACGCTGAACGTGTACAAGCTTCCAGCTGTTAAATTGGACACCGTATATTTAGGTACGAAAACTGTTGTTACATAGGCCCCGTTCTTAAAAAAATCGTAGCCTACAATCTGCTTGCCGTATCCCGAAGGCTGCCAACTTAAAGTGGTTTGCGTTTCCGTTATATTTGCTGCAAGCAAATTCAACGGAGCATCACTCTGCGGGCTGGCGTTTATTTGAGCGGCATCGGAAAGATTACCAGCTGCATCTTTGGCCTGAACTTCAAGCAAGTAGCTTTGTCCCGGCACCAAGTCGTTGAACGTATAGCTTAAGCCCGTTGTAAAAGTAATATAAGTGCCGTCAACATACAGCTCATATCCCACGACGCCCGCATTGTCGAAGGAGGCCTGCCAGTTCAACGTAAATGCTGTGAAGGTCACTCCGCTCACAGCAAGGCCCGTGGGTACAGTAGGCGGCACGACATCCAACGTTGTAACGGCAAGCGATTCACTCGGCAATGAAACATTCCCTACCGCATCCTTCGCCTTGACAGTAAATGTGTATACATACGAACTTGTTAATCCATATACGTCGAAAGTGACATTGCTGGTAGTCCCTACAAGCGCCTGATCAGCATAAACATCATAGGAAACGACCCCGACATTGTCACTTGCCGATTGCCAGATCAACTTGACAGAAATGCCGGTAATATCGGAAGCAGAAAGCCCAAATGGCGATGTTGGCGCTTGCTCGTCAGCCGGTGAAAACTCCAGGACATTGCTGGCTGCGGAGACGTTCCCCGCTGCATCCTTGGCCTTGACCGTAAAACGATATGTGCTTCCGTATAGCAAGCCGGTAGCCTTGAACTGGGTTTCTCCTGTTGTGGAACCGACCCATGTCTCTACGTTATACACATCATACCCAACAACCCCCACATCATCCGTCGCAGCCGTCCAGCTCAAATCCACTGTCGTCTCCGTCACATTCGAGGCGATCAAATTCATCGGCGCGTTTGGCGCTTGCGTGTCCTCCACCGCCGTCTCCAGCGCAAAGGTCATGGCGTCCACCGTAAACGCACCGTTGCCGTTGCCACCTACGCCGCGCAAAATCGCATACACCTGCATACGAGTTGCGTCCACCGGTGTTGTGCCGCTGACTTGCAAAAGCTGATACCCTGTGCCTGGCTCCAGCGCTTCCACGGCATTGGCGCCTACGTATTGGTCGGCCGCATCGTAAAAATCCACATATAACTGCACTTTGGCATTTTGCAAGCTCTCAATCGCAAATTGCCCGCTCAGCGTATACAGTCGACCGCCGGCCACCGGCACACTCTGCCGGACCATCGACACACCGCCGTCTTCGATGCCGCTGCCTGCTACGCGCTGCGCATAGCTGCCTGCGACCGTCGGACTGCTCATCACGCGGTTATCTCCTGCTGCACCCGGCGTCACGATCGAACTCCAGCTCGCTCCAGCCGCGTCCCCTGCCGTAAACAGCTCAAAGCTGCCGTTGCGCAGCAGGTTTGCTTCGCCCCAGCTTGTCTCTACGCCCAATTCCGCGCTAGGCTCTGACAAATTACCGGCCGCATCCCGCGCTTTGACCGTGTAGCGATGCACACTGCCAGGCGCCAACCCGCTCACCGTGTAACCGGTATTTGTCGTCGAACCTGCCAACGCTCCATCGCCGTAAACATCGTAGCTTACCACGCCTACGTTATCCGCCGCAGCCGTCCAGCCCAAATCCACCGTCGTCTCCGTCACATTCGAGGCGATCAGATTCACCGGCGCGCTTGGCGCTTGCGTGTCCGCTGCCGCCGTCTCCAGCGCAAAGGTCATCGCGTCCACCGTAAACGCACCGCTGCCGTTGCCACCTACGCCGCGCAAAATCGCATACACCTGCATACGAGTTGCGTCCACCGGCGTTGTGCCGCTGACTTGCAAAAGCTGATACCCTGTGCCTGGCTCCAGCGCTTCCACGGCATTGGCGCCTACGTATTGGTCTGCCGCATCGTAAAAATCCACATATAACTGCACTTTGGCATTTTGCAAGCTCTCAATCGCGAATTGCCCGCTCAGCGTATACAGTCGACCGCCGGCCACCGGCACACTCTGCCGGACCATCGACACGCCGCCATCTTCGATGCCGCTGCCTGCTACGCGTTGCGCATAGCTGCCCGCGACCGTCGGACTGCTCATCACGCGGTTATCCCCTGCTACGCCCTGCGTCACAATCAAGCTCCAGCTCTCTCCAGCCGCGTCCCTTGCCGTAAACAACTCAAAGCTGCCGTTGCGCAGCAGGTTTGCTTCGCCCCAGCTTGTCTCTACGCCCAATTCCGCGCTAGGCTCTGACAAATTACCGGCCGCATCCCACGCTTTGACCGTATAGCGATGCACACTGCCAGGCGCCAACCCGCTCACCGTGTAACCGGTATTTGTCGTCGAACCTATCAACGCTCCGTCGCCGTAAACATCGTAGCTCACCACGCCTACATTGTCTGTCGCAGCCGTCCAACTCAAATCCACCGTCGTCTCCGTCACATTCGAGGCGATCAGATTCACCGGCGCGCTTGGTGCTTGCGTATCTCCCGCTGCCGTCTCCAGCGCAAAGGTCATCGCGTCCACCGTAAACGCACCGCTGCCGTTGCCACCCACGCCGCGCAAAATCGCATACACCTGCATACGAGTTGCGTCCACCGGCGTTGTGCCGCTGACTTGCAAAAGCTGATAACCCACGTTCGACTCCAACGCTTCCACGGCATTGGCTCCCACGTACTGATCTGCCGCATCGTAAAAATCCACATATAGCTGCACTTTGGCATTTTGCAAGCTCTCAATCGCGAATTGCCCGCTCAACGTATACAGTCGACCGCCGGCCACCGGCACACTCTGCCGGACCATCGACACGCCGCCATCTTCGATGCCGTTGCCCGCTACGCGTTGCGCATAGCTGCCCGCGACCGTCGGACTGCTCACCACGCGGTTATCTCCCGCTGCACCCGGCGCCACAATCGAGCTCCAGCTTTCTCCAGCCGCATCCCCTGCCGTAAACAGCTCAAAGCTGCCGTTGCGCAGCAGGTTTGCTTCGCCCCAGCTTGTCTCTACGCCCAATTCCGCACTAGGCTCCGACAAATTACCGGCCGCATCCCGCGCTTTGACCGTATAGCGATGCACACTGCCAGGCGCCAACCCGCTCACCGTGTAACCGGTATTTGTCGTCGAACCTACCAACGCTCCGTCGCCGTAAACATCGTAGCTCACCACGCCTACGTTATCCACCGCAGCCGTCCAGCCCAAATCCACCGTCGTCTCCGTCACATTCGAGGCGATCAGATTCACCGGCGCGCTTGGCGCCTGCGTGTCCGCTTCTTCCATAATCGCGGCTTGGTCCAGCCAAAACTCACCCTGACCGTTGCGGTCCGCCGGGTACACAATCAGCATCAGCTTTTGCGCGCCTGCCGGGGCTGCGGACACAACAGAAAGCCGAGTCCAATCGGTCGTTCCGCTCACAGCTTGGCTTACAACGTTATTTTGCCAAATCAAACCGCCGGCCGCGTCCTGCCAGTAGGAGGCCAACACGACGCCGGTTCCCGAAATTCCGCTTGTCTTGACGTAGGCGGAGAAGGTGTACACATGCCCGGCCACATCGGTCCCCATATCCACTACATGGTTCACATATTGATCGCCGCTGGCAGCGACCTGCATGCGCAAGGCATGCCGGCCTTCCCAAACGTTATCGCCAACAACAGATGAGCCGCTGCCCGTCTCATCATAAGCGAACCAACCGTTGGTCTCGTCCTCGAACCCCGGATTGGTCAACAAATTGCCGCCGTCCAGCGTCGACACCTCCAACGGATCGCTCGGGTTGGAACGATGTCCGGCCGCATCCTTCGCACGCACGCTAAAACGATATGTCGTATGCGCCGTCAAGCCGCTGACTTGATACGTCGCCCCGGTAACTGTTCCCAACAGTTCTCCGTCCTCATACACCTCGTAGCCGACCACAGCCGTATCGTCGGTGGATTCCAGCCAACTGAGCGTCGTGGCAAACGCCGACGTATCGCTGGCGCTCAACCCAACAGGCGCGCTTGGCGCCTGCGCATCTTCGGCCCCCAATGAGGAATACACAGGAAATCCGTTCAGAATCATCGTGCAAATTAACATAAAAATAACAAGCTTGGAACAAAACCTGGGCATTGCACACCTCCATTTAAAATATATATTACAAAACTATACAACAAAACCTCGCGTTTGGCTTTAGCGAAATTTGTCGAAATCGAAAAAATTTTGACAAAAATCTACACACTGCCCCCCAGATAAACCCTGTAAACACATAAAAAAAAGCGAAGGGCCCGCTTGACGCGAACCCGCTTCGCCCTGCCTGCGGCACGTTCCGCAAACCTGCTATTCCATACCTTCGATCAATGGCTTGATGGAGCTGTCGCTTTGCCAAACACGAATGAGGAGCGTGACCGGCTTCCGCACGAGTGGCGTCGCTTTGCGGAGCAAAAGTCGTCGCCGTAACGCCCTGGACCAGCTTGGCCGCAAGCGCCTGCTGAATCGCCTCCTTGGCTTCGTTATGAATCGCGCCATCGTAATTAGTGGCTTTGGTCATAAAAGCAGCTCCTTCTCACGCAACATGCAAGCCACTTTATTTAACCGCTTCCCGACCAAAAGCAAAAGCTTCGGAATTGACCAATCCGCAAACTATTTTTACATAAACCGGCTCGGCGCCATCCCGTAGTGCTGCTTGAACAGCTTGACGAAATAGCTTTTGTTGTCGTAGCCGAGCAGCTCCGCGACTTTTTCCACCGTTTTGCCGGGTTCGCCCAGCAGCTCGCGCGCTTTTTCCATTTTCATGCGCGTAACGTATTCGATAAAATTTTCGCCCGTTTCCTTTTTGTACAGCCGGCTGAAATAGCTGGCGTTCAAATGCAGCAGCTCAGCCACTTCCTCCAGCGTAATTTTGCGGTTCAAATTCAGTTGCACATACTTTTGCGCATCGATGACCTCGGTCTTTTTGCTTTTGCGCGCGATCAGTTCGGCCTGCTTGACGGCCTCGCTCATAAACGCCAGCAGCCAGTCCCGCAGCTCGCTGATATTCGAGGTTTGCGTGATCTGCTGCTGGCCTTGTTCGTGATCGAATTGCCGTCTGAACCGCAGCTTCAACTGCAAATCCAGCGCCAGCTTCCAGACGAACTGCTTGACATCGGACGGCGGATATTGCCGCGCCGCAAAGCTGTCCAGCAGCGCGTCGACCACCGCTTCGGCCTCCCCGCCTTCGCCCAGCAGCAGCCGGTTGAACCGTTCGGCAAATTCGGGATAAAGAGCGAACAAGTCCTCCAGCTCGGCTTGTGCCGCGGCTCCTGAAAAGCGGTGAAGATCCGGTGTGCGGGCATAAAAAAACGCTTCCGACGCCTCCAGCAAATCCGGCAGCTGACGCTTGATGCCTTCCGCACCCGTCGCAGCCAACCCGACCAGCACGGACAACTCCAGCTTGAGGTATTTGGCAAAAGCGGCTTGCATCCGCTTGCAGACGGCGGCGAGCCGGTCGTACGGATTCGATTTCAAGTCCTTGCGGAAAACATGCAGCAGTAGGAACGCCTGCGGCGCATAGCTGATGAACATGATGTCCGGTTCGCCGCTCAGCAGCTCCTCGGCCGCGTTGGCCAACACAAATTTCAAATTTTCTTCCTTCTCGTAGCGGTCAAGCGCCGCCTGAAAGCGGTGAATGCGGCAGACGACGGGAATAAATTGGCCCAAGTCCACGTTCAAGCCGTATTCGCGCAGCGGCTCCAGCGACGCGCTTTCCTCCAGCACAGGGTTGGACAACAGCTCCCGCAGCCATTTCTCCTTGAGCGCCGTCTTGCTTTTCGAAGCCTGGTCACTTAGCCGCTTGACCTCCAGCTTCTGGCGAAAATCCTCGTCGATGCGCGCTTTGGCCCGTTCGACAATGGCGATCATGCCCGTCTTGTCCAGTGTTTCCTTGAGCATATAATCCTGAACGCCAAGCTGAACGGCCTGCTGGGCATATGGAAACTCGTCATGGCACGACAAAATGACAAACCGGCTGGTCGCCCCGCGCTCCTGCAGCGTGCGAATCAGCGTCAGCCCATCCATGCCGGGCATGCCGATATCGGTAATGACCAGCTCCGGCCATACGCCCTCGCAAGCGTCCAGCGCATCGACAGCATTCGTGAACGAACCGGCCAGCTCAAACCCGAGCCGGTTCCACGGGATCAGCTTGCCGAGAAATTCCAGCACCACCACATCGTCATCCACCAAGGCGACCTTGTACATGCGCGTTCTCCTTTCCCCCGTTCAACGGAATTTGCAAAGTCAGGGTCAGCCCGTGCCCCGGCGAGCTTTCCAACTCCATGGTGTAAGGCTCGCCGTAAATGATTTTCAGCCGCTCGTTGACGTTTTTGATCCCGATGCCGGAAACCGGGCTGCCTTGGCGCACCTCCAACAGCTTGCTGGCGGACATGCCAACGCCGTCGTCGGCGATGCGAATATACAAATACTGCGCGCTGCGCCAGGCGGAAATGGAAATTTCGCCGTTTTTTTGCTGCAACCCGTGAATATAGGCGTTTTCGATCAGCGGCTGCAGCGTAAAGCGCGGAATGCTTTCCAGCAGCGTGTCCGAGGCCAGATTCGTCGTCAGCCGGACATGGTCCTGGTGGCGGAAATTCATCAGCCGCATATACTGCTCGACCGTATCCACTTCCTCATGCAGCGCCACAAATTCGTTGTTGCGGTTAATCGTCATCCGCAGCAAGGTCGCCAGCGAACCAATCGTCGCGGCAATCTCCTCTTCTTCCTTGAGCAGCGCCTGCAGACGAATGGAATTAAGCGTGTTGAACAAAAAATGCGGATTGATCTGCGCCTGCAGCAGCTCCAGCTCAGCCATGCGCTTGCGGTTCTGCTCCTCTTCGACCTGGCGGATCATCGCCTTGACCTGATCAAGCATGCGATCAAAAGCTTGACCCAAGTAGCCGATTTCGTCGCGGCCCGATACGTGCGACCTGACATTGAGATCGCCCATTTCCACCTTGGAGGCGGTTCTGGACAACCGCATGATCGGCTTGGTCAACTGTCGCAGCAGATAAAACAACACCAGCGAAAACAGCAGGAAAAACAACACCTGCAAGATCGAAACATAATTGAACAGATTGCTGATTCTGGCCGTCACACTGCGCGAAGGCGTCAAGCTGCGCAAGCTCCAGCCGCCGTAAGACAACGTGCGCGTCGTGGAGATATAGTCTTGCCCCTGCCACTTGACGACGTCCGAATCGATCCTTTGCACGGTATCGCGCAGCAGCAGCCCAACCTGCTCCCGCTCGGTGTGGGAAATAATTTTGCCGTCGGCGTCGACCAACATCAAAAGCGGGTCCGCAGCGTATTGGGCAAACACCTGCCGAAACTGCTCCTCGGGTTTGCTGAGAATAATCAAAGCGTTCGGGCTGTTCGCATACAGCTGGAACGTGCGCGCGATCGTCACCAGATGCGGAGTTCGCTCGGCGTCCGACCGAATGTAATTCGACTGCAGCCCGGTCCAGAAGGTCGTATTCACCGGCGATTCGGCCAACTGCTGCACCCAACCTTGTCCGTACAACGAACCCATATCGTTGTTATAGGTCGAATAATTCGTGATCAAGAGGCCGTTCGGCAGCATGATCGTCACATATGTCTGACCGCCAAAAAAGCTCAGATGATCAAGCTTTTCCGAAATTTGCTTGTAGGAGAAAAAATCGATATCATGCGGCTCATTATGGTTGTATTTGTTAAAAGCCACCCGCAAATAGGTGATCATCTCGCTGTCATATTGAATGGCGTTAAACGCATTGATCATATCCCTGATCAGATTGGAGACGTACAGGTCGGCCACGCCCATGGCTTGCTCCGCTTTGTCCGCAGCTTTGCTGCGCAGCTCGTTTTTCGTATACACGCCGGTCAGAATCAGCGTGATCAAGGAAGGCAGCACCAGGCACAGCAGCGAGGTGACGATCAATTTTTGTCTCCAGCCCAATACGGGAATTTTCATCGTTGTCGCCTCCACACACGGCCCATGCCGGATAACAAAATGACCCCACAGGTGGGGCCTCGTTGGCGAAGCTTACGTCAGATACTCGGCGGCAACCCCCCCCCCGAACGATTTGCTTGTATCAGGTGGAAAAGGGAAGCCTTGCCGGCCTTCCCCTTTCATTATACCGAAGCTTACTTTTTATTGGCATCAATAATTTTCTGGAGATTGGTCTTGATGTTGGCCATTGTGGTATCGATATCCGTCTCGTCGAGCATGTACTTCTCCGCTTCGGCGATGTACGCTTTCTCCAGATCGGCAGCATACGACGGCGACTCGGCGACGTTCGGCAGCTTGGTCGTTTGCAGCGTGTTCACCAGCGACGTTTTGTCGATTTTGTCCGGGGACAGAGTCGCGCCGACGATTTGGTCAACTTCCTGGGTCAGATCGGCTTTCTTCCAGGCGGACAGTTGCTTGGTCAGCACCATGCCTTCCGTCGACAGGAAGCGCATAAACTTGTAGGCTTCGTCTTTATGCTTGGACTTGGCATACATCACCAGCGGATCGGCGCTGCCAAACGAATAGTTCTCATCGCCTTTGTTGTTGGTCGGCCATGGCGCAAAGGCGCTGACGAATGTCGCCGGAATTTTGTCGGTGCCGCCCGCTTCGGCGACCATCCAGGGGCCGGTTGGCATCATCGCGGCTTTTTGCTGGAAATATTGGTCGCGGTACGGAATTTTTTGCGTGATGACATCTTTGTACGGCGTGGCCGATTTATCGGTTTTCTCCATCTCGTAACGCAGCTCCAGCGATTTCTGCATCAGCGGGTTGTCGGCATTCAGCGTAGCGCCATCGTCTTTCATAATGCCTTGATCTTGCGAACCGCTGTAGGCAGCCAGCAGGAAGTAATCTTTCCATTCATGGAAATGCGCGCCGTACACCTTCGCTGCGCCGTCGCCGTGGGTCAGCTTTTTGGCATAGTCGCGGAAATCGTCCCACGTCCAGCTGGTCGGCACGGCCAGTCCGGCTGCGTCGAGCATATTTTTGTTCATCAGGATCATCCACGGACCAAATTTGCCCGGCAGCGAGTAACGCTTGCCTTGGTATTTCTGCTGCTCGGCCTTGTATTCGTTTTCATACTTCACGCCTTCTTTGGCGAGATAGTCGTCCAGCGGCTCCAACATGCCATTGGCGGCACGCTGCGTGAACGGCGATCCGCCGTTGAGCGTAAAGACATCGAAGTCTTCGCCGGATACGGACATCAGGTCGAGCTTCTTGATCGTTTCGTTCGAGTTGTTTTCGACCAGCGCTTGATAGTCGACCTTGATGTCGGGATATTTTTGCTGGAACGCCTCGATCGCCGGTTGGTAGACCGCCGGTTTTTCCCAGCCGAGGAATTTGATTGTCACCGGTTGTTGGTTGGCTTCCGGCGCTGCGCTGCCTCCGGGACTGGTCGTCGACGACGCGGTGTCGCTGCCGCCGGAACAGCCGGCCAGCAGTCCTGCTGTAAGTACCGTCGATGCGATGATCGACAGCCATGTTCTTTTCATGTATACCCCTCCTTGATTGGTGAAAGCGGTTGCCCTTCGTTGTTAAAAGTATCACGGTTGAGCGGGCGCGTTATAGGCTGATTTTTTACGCTTCTTGCAAATATTTTTACCTGTTTGCCGCGTGGTCCGCACGCCGTTAGCCCTTGACACCGCCCATGGCGATGCCTTCGATGACTCTTTTTTGCCCGATCAAAAAGATCACAATCAGCGGAATAATCGCCGATACCGTGCCGGCCATAATCAGCGAATAATACGCGCCGCTCTCCGACGCAAACTTCTGAATGCCAATCTGAATCGTCTCCAGCCGGTCCGACCGCAGGAAAATCAGCGGGTTCTGGTAGTCGTTCCACGTCCAGATAAAGCGCAAAATCGCATAGGTGGCAATCGCCGGCTGCACCAGCGGCAACGCAATCCGGGTGAAAATGCGGAAATGTCCGGCCCCGTCCATCCGCGCGGCATCGATGTAATCCTTGTGCAGCCCGAGGAAAAACTGGCGCAGCATAAACGTTCCGAGCGCGCTGAACGAACCGATCAGAATCAGTCCGGTATGACTGTCGAACAGGTGCAGCCACCGGTGGATCATGAATTGCGGCACGATAATCGAGGAAGCCGGCACCATAAACGTCATCAGCACAATCACGAACAGCGCGTTTTTGCCGCGAAATTCGATATGCGAGAAGCCGTAGGCGGCCATGCTCGAAGCGACGACAGACACCAACGTTGTAAGCACGGCCACTTTGATCGAGTTCCAGTAGTAGATGGCAAAAGGGTGCTCGCCGAACCACACGTCATGATAGTTGGCCGCGGCGTTCCAATGCTGGGGTATCCATTCGATCGGATACTTGAACACGTCGATCTCCGGCTTGAACGAAGCCGAAATCATCCAGATAAACGGCATAATAAAACCGAGGCCGATGAGCAGCATCACCACCGTGGCGATGATCCGCCACAGCTTGTTGTCTTTTTCCATAGTGTCACCCCCCGCTTAATAATTGACCCATTTCTTTTGTCCGTACAGTTGGAACAGCGTGATCAGCAGCACGCAGCCGAACAGGAACAAGGCGATGGAGGACGCGTAGCCGGTTTTCAGGTTTTCGAACGCCGTCGTATACAGATAATACGTCACCACCGATGTCGAGTAGGAAGGCCGGCCCTCGGTCAGCACTTTGATGATGTCGAACGCCTTGAACGTGCTGATCAGGCCGGTAACGAGCAGGAAAAACGTCGTTGGCGACACAAGCGGCACCGTGATGCGCAGAAAGCGGGTCAGCGCTCCCGCACCGTCGATATCGGCGGATTCGTACAGGTCCTTGGGAATCGATTGCAGCGCAGCCAAGTACACGATCATGCAAAAGCCGATGCCCACCCACACCAAAATGATCATCACCGACGGCAGCGCGTAATGAATGTCGCCGAGCCAGGCCGGCGGGTTTTTGACGCCCATCGCCATCAGAAACTGGTTGATCGGACCGTAGGACGGATGGAACAGCAGCTGAAACACGATCGCCACGGCCACGATGCTGGAAATGTACGGCATAAAGAAAACGACTTTGAACAGGCTTTTGAAATACACAAGCTTGTCGATCACAACGGCGATAATCAGCGACAGCAACATCTGAATCGGAACGACGAGCAGGAGAACCAGATTGTTTTTGAGCGAAATCAGAAAAACACGATCCTGCAACAACAATGAAAAATTGTGAAAACCCGTGAATCTGATTTTGTCGAGTCCGGCGGTAAAGCTCCAGTCCGTAAAGCTGAGCAGCAGCGTAAATAACGTGGGAAAAATGGTGAGGACGGCAAGTCCGATAAACATCGGAGCAATAAACGCGTAGCCCGCCAGATTTTCCCGCTTTTCCTTGACTTTTACGGCTTTGCGCACGGCGGTTTTCCGCACCGCTCCGCTCTCTTTGATGATCGTATTTTCCATGGCATGCACCTCGTCCGCTTGATGGGTTCTCGCCTTCATCGTAGCCGAGAATCGGGTCGGGCTTAAAGGCAGCGAAATGACCGATTTGAAAATATTTTTACTTTTTGGGAGGCAAAAAAAGCCGCGGCAGCGCGCGGCGTGAAGGTTCGGACAGGCTGGTTGGGCAGCGCAGCCGGGCGACGGGCTGAGCGGCTGGAGACGCCGTCAGACCGCGTCTTGCCCTCCGGCGCCCTCTTCGGCAGCACCCTATGGCGCAAGCCGCGGCGCGGCCGTGGAAGCGCGCACGACCAGCTCCGGCTCCAGATGCACCGCCCGCAGCGACTGGGGCGTTTCGATCAGTTCCAGCAGCGTTTGCGCAACGGCAGCAGCGGCCGCGTCAATCGGGACGCCGGTGGCCGTCATCGGCACATCCAGGTTGTCCATCTGCGGCAACTGGTCGTAGCTGACGACAGACATCTCCTGCGGCACGCGCACCCCCTGCTCGTGGAAGGCGCGCAGCATGCCGCGCGTCAAATCGATCCCGCCGCTGATCACGGCCGACAGCCGCTGCGGTTGCGCCAGCAACTGGCGGGCAGCCAAATAGCCGTCATGAAAGTCCAGGCCTTTCATGTCGACGACCGCTGCGTCCGTCAGCGTCAAGCCGAACCGGCGCGCCTCCTCGCGGAAAGCGGCGATCTTCACCGTTTGCAGCGGATCATCCGTCTGCGGCCGGCCGACATAAGCGATCGCGCGATGGCCGAGCTCGGCCAGATGGCGCACGGCGAGCCGGATCGCTTGCCCGCGGTTGACGTCCACGGTGGAGAACGGCGTCTGGCCGGCGGCTCCGTAGGCAAGCACGGGAATGCGCATGCGCTTGTCGATCAGGCCGGGATCGAGCTGCTTATCCCCGAAGACGAGAATCGCATCGACTTGAAAGCGGCGGAAGGCGGCGACGGCGGCTTCCATGCGGCTGATCGACAAGAGCGTCGTGTAGCCCTCCTGCTCCAGCTTGTCGTTCAGCCCCGTAAGCAGCGACGTAAGCGCGGCCCGCTCGATCGACGGCCACAAGACGCCAATCGCCCCGGTGCGTTTGGACACCAGACTGCGGGCGGCCATGTTCGGCTGATAGCCCATTTGCTCGGCAATCGCCAGAATGTGGCGTTTCGTGTTTTCTTGTACAAGCGAGCTGCCCCGCAGCGCCTTCGATACCGTGGAAAAGCTGACCCCTGCCCGCTCGGCGATATCCTTAATCGTGACCATGTGTCCTCCGCATCAGTGATGGATTGTGTGTAGACAATTTTATTTTAATCGAATATGATGAAAATAACAACGTTGTTATTATAAAAAAGGGAGTTGTTTTCCGTGTTTCAACTGACAAATACGGTTTCTGTCGTCATCGGCGGCAACGGCGTATTGGGCAGCGCCATGGCTGCCGCGCTGGCGGAAGCGGGCTCGAAGGTCGCGATCGTCGGCCGCGATAGGGACAAGGCCAAGCGCGTCTGCGACGCGATTCGCGAGTTGGGCGGCGAAGCCCGGGCGTTCCCAGCCGATGCCACGCGCAAGCCGGAGCTGGAGTTGGCGCTCGCGCAAGTGCTGGCGTGGGCCGGGCGCGTCGATACGCTGGTCAACGCCTCGGGGACGAATAGCGCCACCCCGTTTTTCGAGTTGGAGATGGACGAATGGGATCGCATCATGGACGTCAATCTCAAAAGCGTCGTGCTCGCCTGCCAGGTGTTCGGCAAGCAGATGGTCGAGCAAGGCGAAGGAGGTTCGATCATCAACATCTCGTCCGTATCCTCCGGCCCCCCGCTGTCCAAGGTGTTCACGTATTCGGCGTCCAAAGCCGGCGTCAACAGCGTGACGCAATTTTTGGCCCGCGAGCTGGCGCCGCACCGCATCCGGGTCAACGCCATCATTCCCGGCTTCTTCCCGGCCGAGCAAAATCGCAAAATCCTCTCCCCCGACCGGGTCGAAGCGATTATGCGCCATACGCCGATGGACCGCTTCGGCACGCCGGAGGAGCTGAAAGGCACGGTCGTCTATTTGGCCTCCGCGCAAGCGTCCTCGTTCGTGACCGGCACGCTGCTGCGCGTGGACGGCGGATTCGGAGCGGTCACGATATGAGCGATATCCTTCGACAGTTGGTGCAACATGTCCCGATTCCGAAAATGGTCAAAATCCGCCAACAATTCGACGACACCCGGCTGCCCGACCCAATCGCCGAGCTGCGCGCGCAACTGCATACCGCCGAGGCGGTCCGGCACATTCGCGCCGGCCAGAAGGTCGCCGTCGCCGTCGGCAGCCGCGGCATTTCGCGCATCGACGAATTGACGAAAGCCGTCGTCGATGAATTGAAACGGCTTGGCGCCGAGCCGTTCCTCGTCCCCTGCATGGGCAGCCACGGCGGAGCGACCGCCGAAGGCCAGCGCGAGGTGCTCGCTCATCTGGGCATGGATGAGCAGCGGATGGGCTGCCCGATCCGCTCCTCGATGGAGGTGGTCGAACTCGACCGGCTGCCGAACGGCCTGCCGGTCTACTGCGACCGCATCGCGGCCGAAGAAGCCGACGCCATCGTTGTCATCAACCGCATCAAGCCGCATACGGCCTTCCGCGGGCCGATTGAAAGCGGGCTGCTCAAGATGATCGCCATCGGGCTCGGCAAGCAAAAAGGCGCCGAAGCCTGCCACCAGCTCGGCTTTAAATATATGGCCGACAACGTGCCGGCCATGGCCCGCGTCATGATCGGCAAGCTGCCGATCGTCTTCGGCGTCGCCGTCGTCGAAAACGCCTACGATCAGATTTGCCGCATCGAAGTGCTTGGCACCGCCATCATGGAGGAGCGGGAGCAGGAGCTGCTGGCCGAAGCAAAGCGCCGGCTGCCAAGCATCCTTTTTCCCGAGTTGGAAGTACTGGTCATCGATTACATCGGCAAAAACATCAGCGGCGACGGCGCCGACCCGAACATTACCGGCAGATACCCGACCCCCTATGCACACGGAGGGCCGGACATCAACAAAATCGTCGTGCTGGATCTGACGCCCGAATCGAAGGGCAATGCCAACGGCGTCGGCACCGCCGATTTTACGACCAGCCGCCTTGTCGCCAAAGCCGACTGGCCCGGCACCTATGCCAACGGTTTGACCTCGACCGTGTGCGCGCCGACGAAGCAGGCCACGACGCTGGAAAGCGACCGCGACGCGATTCAAGCCGCGATCAAGACCAGCAACATTCTCGACTACACGACCGTGCGTTTGATCCGCATCCGCGACACGCTGCATCTCGGCGAAATTGAAATTTCCGAGACGCTGCTGGCGGAGGCGCGGCGGCACCCACAAATCGAGGTCATCAGCGAGCCTTGCGAGCTGGCGTTTGATGCCGACGGATTTTTGCCGAAATGACGAAACCGGCCACCACGCAACGAAAGAAAGGACGAACGCATACCTATGACGCACAAGCCCATTGAAGATATCGCGGCGCTGCGGCAAACCGTCGAACGGCTGGCCGCAACGATGCCCGTAACCGATATGCACACGCACCTATACGCTCCCGAGTTCGGCAGCCTGCTGCTGTGGGGCGTCGACGAGCTGCTGACCTATCACTATTTAATCTCGGAATCGTTCCGCTGGACGGACGGCGAATATGACGCCTTTTGGGCGCTGTCCAAGCAGGAGCAGGCCAATCTGATCTGGCGCAACCTGTTTATCGACCACTCGCCGGTCAGCGAAGCGGCCAAAGGCCTGATCACCACCTTTAGCCGGCTGGGGCTCGACGTGTCTTCGCGCGATCTCGACAGCTACCGCCAAGCTTGGCAATCGCGCACCGTGCACGAGCAGGTCGATACCGTTATGCGGATGGCCGGCGTCAGCTCCCTCGTCATGACCAACGATCCGTTCGACGAGTTGGAGCGCCTGGTCTGGCTGGCCGGCGAAGGCGGAAAAGACCCGCGTTTTCACGCCGCGCTGCGTGTCGATGCACTGCTGAACGACTGGCCGTGTGCGGTCGGCGAGCTGCGCAAGCTGGGATACACCGTCGACGAAACGTGGTCGGAACAGACGCAAGACGAAGTGCGGCGCTTTCTGAGCGAGTGGATCGGGCGAATGGACGCCTTGTATCTCGCCGTTTCGATGCCCGGCGACTTCCGCTACCCGGCCGACGACCATCGCAGCCGGATGATCGACAACGTGATGCTTCCCGTATGCCGGGAACGGAATATCCCGTTTGCCCTGATGATCGGCGTGCGCCGCAGCGTCAACCCGTCGCTGCGCACGGCCGGCGATATGAGCATGTTGTCCAACGTATCTGCCGTCGAAGCGCTGTGCCGCCGTTACCCGGCACAAAAATTTCTCGTCACGATGCTCGCCCGCGACAACCAGCACGAACTCACCGTGCTCGCGCGCAAATTCCGCAACCTGATGATTTTTGGCTGCTGGTGGTTCCTGCATATCGAATCGATGGTCGAAGAAATGACGCGCTTCCGCATGGAGCTGCTGGGCGCCTCGTTCATCCCGCAGCATTCCGATTGCCGGGTGTTCGAGCAGTTGATTTACAAATGGGAACATTCCCGCACGATCATCGGCCGCGTGCTGGCCGACCAATACGCAAAGCTGCTGCGCAGCGGCTGGCGCGTCTCGGAAGCCGAAATCGCCCGCGATCTGGACGATTTGTACAATCGGAATTTTTGGAATTTTTTAGGGAAAACGCAGTGAGCGGTGTGCGCAATGTACAGCTCGCTGACACTGTTTCATGATTGCCCATGCACAAAAGGGGGCCCTGCTCGCAATAGCGGCAAGGCCCTCTTGTTTATGCTCCTTTTTCCAGAACGATGAAGTATAATGAGCTTGAAAGGGCGTGAACCGCATGGAAATTCTAATCCCTACCCGCAAGCTGGTCTTTACAAAAGCACAAAAAAGCCGATGGAAAGAAGGCCATCGCGACGATTGCTTCGACCCCTATTGCCGCAACCTCCGCGGCACGTCCGGCTTTGGCGAATACATCGCCGGAACATACTACGAATCGCTTGGCTACGCATGGATTCATCACGACTACAACCTGCTCGGCGGCAACCAGTTGGGCAAATACCCGAAGGCCGAAGCGATATTGCGCCACTATTTCGGCAATGAGCGCTTTGAGCGGGGACGGCAGGTATACCCCTCGTTCTCTCCCTTCGTTCGCATGCAAGAACCCGATCTGCTGATCTATAAACCGGACGGCTCCGAAATCCGTTTCGCCGAATGCAAACGCGATGACACCGGCGACAAGCTCAACGACAGCCAAGTCCGCGGACTTGCCCTGTTGCATCTGCTGTTTGCATGTCCGGTAGAGATTATTCACATCGTAGAGGAGGGAAAGGAACATCGGGTAGCCGAGGGGCCGGCGCGATGGACGTGGACGCCCTAAACCATTTCATTTTTATACATCTGCTCAAGACTGTGCAGTTCCATCTTATCTTTTTCGTCCCTGTTATCTACATACTGGTATTCATTTGTGATGACGATTTCACCGTTATTCAAGAACCCCAGCAAACGAACAGCTGCTTGGCGCAATACATGCGATTCTTTTCTGCATATCATGTTTACTTAGTTCATAATCAGATGCACCACCCGATACTTTGCGTATCTTCCTTAAACTCTCCCAGATTCTCAACAATGTTCTTGCTCTCCCTTGCCTGAGAGTGATGTGACGCCTCTATGGGCACCGAATTCTTGACAGACCCACTGGACTAGACAATCGCCTTACAACAACTACTTGATTGGATCAACGAAATGGCTCTAAAGGCGGATAAAAAGTGTTCGGCGCTAATTCAGCGTCAACTCCAACCATGTTTGTCCGCTTTTCCCAGTTACATCAAGGCCTGTTTGCCGATTTCATGCTGCGAAAGATGAGTTTATTCGTCTTTTTTCCCGCTAGTTGGTTGCTGCCCTTGGATTGGCATCATGCTGTACAACCATCAAATCATCCAGTAACTCCTGCAACACCTCTTTTTCGAGCGGCACGAATTGGTGGAGTTCGGATAATAGTTGCTGGAGCAGCGTATCATTTTTGAAAAATGCAAATTTCAAGGCATAATTCCGTATTTTAATCGCCAGAAATTCCATGTTTTTTAAGCGATCGAGCAGTTGTTTCTCATCATTATATATCCCTTGTTCAATCAAATATTGCACTCTGAACACCATACATCGTTTGTGCTCCAACAAAATCTGGAATGACCTCACATCGCAATATTCAATTTCCCCTGCAACAATGCCCTCCAGATGCTTCACCAGCATATCATACACTTGCATACCGTAGATGCCGTCGGCGGCATTTTCAAAAACGGCATACTTTTGCGACGTGTTTCTCGATTGCAAATAATCATCCAACAAATCAATGATATTGCTGAGATCCAATGCATAAAGCTTTTTGGTATGAAAATGCGAGCTTGCCTTATATTTAATGATTTCGATTTGACTTAAATGATTATTCAGTTCCGTGCTTACAAAATGAACCGTATCAACCTGGCCGTTGTTGTGTACGTCCACGCTAGAGTAGGCGTCTTCAAATTCATCAAAAGGAATCGCTTTACATTCATATTTCCCCAAATGAAAAAAATCCGCTCCGAATAAAACTTTGGCTTCGGCATCATACCCAAAAATAAGGATTTCGTGAAAACGATGAGCTTTTCTATAAAAGGCCTCCACCGGAGGAATATAGTAGCTGTTGACCGTTGCATGAAAATAATACTGATCGTCAATGCATTTCATGATGAAATCGATAATGTTCGGGAACCATTGATGGAGGCTTTCTCTATTGAGAACTTGATAGTCCAAAAGCGGGCAAACTCTTTGCAAATTATCCGGGTAGATTAACAGATCCAGAGCTCCAGGCTTACGGCTGCATTTCAGCTGTATAAAGTTGCTATGAAACCAAGGCCCAAACTCCTCATGCATCGAAGTGATTGCAATCACATTCGTTTGCTGGGGATACGTCGTGATGATGGGATTCTGAAACGGTAATTTGATTTCCGGCATATGCAACATCCTTTGTTGGTTAATGAATACCATCACACATAAGGCCTTATTCAACTAACAAGACCTTATGTGTTCTGTTGAACCATGGTTACGAACGTAAGGATTGTTCAGCAAAAATATGATCACTGAGTTCTTTAATCGTTTGATATCTGTAGATTTCGTTAAAAATTTCGAATGGGTATATTTGGATGCCCCTCTTGTCTAACTCCAGATCCAGCTGCATCACTAATAGGGAATTTCCGCCTAATTCAAAAAAGTTATCGTTAATACTGATCTGATCTACATGCAATAATGGTTTCCAGATATCTGCCAGATTAGCTTCAAATTCACTTCGTGGCGCTTCGAATGCTGTTCCCGTTGCGATTGGAGTTTCGATCTTAAGCAGCTCCAGTCGATTGACCTTTCCATTAGCAGTTAACGGGATGGTGTCAACTCGAATAAACTGAGCAGGTATCATATAGTCTGGCAGCTGTTTCAATAACTGCAGGCGCAATTCATGCGTATTCACTTCCTGCTCGGTGACAACATACGCGCATAAGTAAGGAGACCCGGATTCATCCTCTTTCGCCAGCACGATACCATCATCGATCATATGGATTTGCTGCAGCTGGTCTTCAATCTCGCCCAACTCAATCCGATAGCCGCGTATTTTCACTTGATGATCAATTCGGCTTATATACTCGATGTTGCCATCAGGCAGCCAACGGGCCAGGTCGCCTGTCAGATATAGCTTTTCTCCCGGCACAAACGGATTATCCACAAACTTTTGTCCGGTCAGATCCGGGCGATGCAGATAACCACGCGTCACACCGGCTCCTGCGATACACAGTTGTCCAGCAACTCCAACGGGAAGCAGCTGATTGCAGCTATTCAAAATGTAGATCTGCGTATTGGCAATCGGTGTCCCGATCGATACTTCCTGTTCATCGCTCAAGTCCTTTATCGTTGACCATACGGTTGTTTCCGTGGGTCCATACATATTGTAGATGTTCGCGCCGCTCCATTGTCTCACTTCGTTCACTTGACTGATCGTTACCGTTTCGCCGCCAATCAATAGGTGCTGCAGTCCACGCAAGGCTTTTCTTCCTTCTTCGTGGCTGACTAATAACTTTAAGCGGGAAGGCGTGATCTGCAGCATGTCCACTTGGTGTTTCTGTATCAGCTTTCCTAAAAGATCGGCATCTTTATGTTCCGACTCATTGGCAATGATGATCTGCACGCCTTGCGAAAGCGGCAACCACGTTTCAAGTACAAAAATATCAAAGGATAACGTGGTAAGTACAAGGATTTTCTGCACAGAAGCAACAGGAATCCGGTTTGTTATACCTGTTATAAAGTTGTTTACGTTGCGATGTTCGACCATAACGCCCTTGGGTTTGCCCGTAGAACCGGAAGTATAGATGACATAGGCCAGGTGCGCTTCTCCATTTACCACCGGCAAATTTGCAGTCTCCTGCTGATAGCAGCTTTCCTCGTCCACATAAAGCGTTGTCCCGCTGTAAATAAAATGGTTATGCAGGCTGCTTTGAGTCAACAGTACCTTGGCGCCGCTATCCTCCAGCATGTATCGAACGCGTTCGGCTGGATACGTTGGGTCGATCGGTACATACGCACCGCCAGCTTTGAGCACAGCCATTAGACCAACGATCATGTCCAGCGAGCGCTCCGCGAGGAGTGCAACCAATTGATCTTGACCGATCCCGTGAGCACGCAGCGTGCGCGCCAATTGGTTGGCCCTTTCATTCAACTGTCTGTACGTCAACTGCTGATTCTCGAACACGATGGCGATCGCATGCGGCGTCTTTGCCACTTGGGCCTCGAATAGCTGTTGCACCGTTGTCTGTCTTGGATAAGGTATTTCCGTATCGTTGAACCTGTCAACCACCTGCTGGCGTTCAGATGCGGTCACCAGCTCATACTGGGCGATAGCTCCCTGCGGCTTGGCCACGATCTGCTCCAACAGATGTTGCCAGTGGTGCGCCAAGCGCTCTATGGCCTCTCCATCGTATGCTTCCGCATTGTATTCCAAGCGCATCGATAAGGCGGTTCCGGGGAGAATGACCAGATTAAAATCGTAATTGTTATGTTCATGCATCTCCATGTTCGCCACTTCCAGGCGGCGTTGACCTGCTTGCCGGGCGAATAAATGATCCGTTTTTTCATTCATCGGGTAGTTTTCAAAGATCAGAATGTGGTTGATCAAATCTTGCCTTTGCTCGGTCTGTGCCTGGGTCTGGTACAACGGATAGAAATCAAACGTTGCCGATACCAACGCTTGCTCCTGATTGCGCCGGACGATATCGACAAAGCGCTCATCCGGCTGGCTGTGGATTCTTACCGGAATCGTATTAATAAACAAGCCAACCATTTGTTCTACTCCGGGTAAAGACGCCGGTCTTCCCGATACGACGCTGCCGAACACGACATCGCTGCTGCCGTTGTATTTTTGCAATAAAACGCCCCAGGCGGCTTGTATGACCGTATTTAATGTAGCCTGCTCGTTGTTGGCGAGGGTCTGCAACCCTTGCGTCAATTGTTCGGACAATGTCAAGTGATGTTTGTGTACGGCATATTGCCGGCCGTTTGTTGACCGTTTGCCTGGAAGGTCGATGTGCTGGTCATACCCTTTTACATATTCGTTCCAGTAGTTGGCTGCATCTTGCTCATCCTGCTGCTTTAGCCAGTCGATATATTGACTGTAAGGCACGACGGCCGGAAGCTGCGGTTCCCGCTGCTCTACGAGGGCAAAATACGTTTCAAGCCATTCCCCCCACACAATGGGCATACACCAGCCGTCCATTAACAGGTGGTGGAAGCTCCAGATGAATTGCCAGCTCTCATCTCCAGTCCGCACGATGACGGCTCTCATTAAGCAATCGCTTTTCAGGTCAAACCCTCTGACTTGATCCTGCTCAGCCAATCGGCGGATCGCTGCCTCATGCTGCTCTTGCGGCAAAGATCGGATGTCCTCGATATGGAGTTCCACCGCCTTGTTGCGGAAAATGACCATCACAGGTTCCTGCCAGCCGTGATACACATTGCTTCGCAGGATTTCGTGCCGCTGCTGCAAACGTTCCATGCTTTGACGGAAGGCCTCTACATCAAGCGGGCCGCGAAGTGCAATCACGCTCTGCTGAAAATAGGCTCCTTTTTCCGCTTCCATGACGCTGTGGAACAACATCCCTTTTTGCATCGGTGTCAGCGGGTACACATTCTCAATGTCCCCGATGGCGCTCATCTGCTCGACCAGTTGATCCAGCTCCTGGATGCCGATGCCATCCAGCAATACGTCGCTTGGGGTCAGTTCCGCCTGTTCCTTCGCAGTACAGTGGACAATCATGTCCTGCAAATGCGATTGAAACCAAGCGGCCAGCCGTTCCAACGTTTCACGTTCATATTGCGTCCGGCTGTAGCGGATCGTAAACGACAACTGCCCCTCGTTGACCGCACCGTTGATGTCGAGATCATGTTGTCGCTGCTCGTTCATCCCGATTGCGTCCCCTGCAGCATAAGGGGAGTTGCCCCAACCGCCTGCGGACAGATCGGCATCAAATTGTCCCAAGTAGTTGAAAACTATTTCCGGTTTCAGCTGTTCGGCCAGGGCATATTGCTGCGATACGTATCGCAGCATGCCATAACCGATACCTTTATGCGGCACACGGCGAAGTTCTTCCTTCACCTGTTTGATCCGTGTTCCCCAATCCATGCCTGTACCCGTGGACAGCTTCACCGGATACATGCTCGTAAACCATCCCACCGTGCGGGTGATGTTCACTTCCGGTATCATCGGTTCCCGGCCGTGTCCTTCCATATGGAGCACGAGTTCATCAATACCAGCCCATTCCTCGATCGTCCGGCTGAACGCAGCCAGCAGCAGGTCGTTCATTTCCGTTCCGTACGCCCGATGGGCGTCCCCTAGCAATCGCGCTGTAGCTTCACGTTCCAGTTGCACATGTACAAGGTCACTTTCGCAAGTCCACGTAACAGATGTATCGCTATCTTTAGGCAACGGCTGCACGGGGGTTTGCTCGATCGCTTGCCAATAAGCCCGTTGTTGTTCCATCGCCTCGCTGTTGGCATAAGCATGCAGCCGCTCGGACCAGCTTTGGAAGGAATCGCTTTTCTCTGGCAGTTGAATCGCTTGACCTTGCTGTGCTTGTTCGTAGGCTGTCGTCAAATCTTCCAATAAAATGCGCCAGGATACCCCGTCGATCACCAGATGATGGATGACGATAAGCAGATGATCGCCATCGGCGCAGCGGAACAAAATCAGCTTGACCAGCGGCCCCTGCTCGATATCGAAGCTGCTTTGGATCGCTTGCGCTCGCCGCTCGATTTCCGCTTCCACGGAATCTGCATGGGTCAAGTCGCTCCACCCTACCATGTCGAGTTCGTAAAGCTCCCCTTCCTGTTCCGCGCGATTCCACAACGTCACCTCCGGCTCCAGCGTCCGCACGACAAGCCGCAACGCATCGTGGTGGCGAATAACTGCCGCTATCGCCTGACGCAGATACGCTTCCTCCAGTCCGTTCTCCGCGTGCAACATCATCGACTGGTTGAAGTGATGCGGCTGCTGCATCCGGCTGTTGAAGAACCAGTGCAGGATCGGCGTAGCTTTCACTTCGCCTTGTACAGCGGTTTGCTCGACTCGCCTGCGAATCGGCTGCAAATGTCGACTGAAACCGCTGAGGGTTGGCGATTGGAATAATGCTTTCATCTCAGCTTGGTATCCAGCTTGATACAATCGCGAAATCACCTGAATCGCTTTGATCGAATCGCCGCCCAAGTAAAAGAAGTGATCCTCAGCGCCGACGTATTCTGCGCCAAGCACACTTTGCCACACGGTCGCCACAACATGCTCCTCAGCTGTTCGCGGAGCTTCATAGCTCGCTCTGGTGCTGATCACTTGTCCCCTATGCTCCAACGCTTTGCGATCGAGCTTGCCATTGGCTGTAAGCGGAATGTGATCCAGCTGCACGTACTGGGAGGGAATCATATACTCGGGCAGTCCCCCAGCTAAATGCGCTCGAATACCGGGTACGCTGAATGGCTCCGTTGATACGAGATAGGCGCATAAATACGATGAACCCGACGCATCTTTTTTTGCGAGCACGACACACTCGCGAATAGCTGGAATATGCAGCAGTTGAGCTTCGATCTCACCCAATTCGACCCGGTAGCCACGGATTTTGACCTGATGATCGATTCGTCCGATGTATTCGATGCTGCCGTCCGGCAGCCAGCGAGCCAAGTCGCCTGTGCGGTACATGCGCTCGCCTGGCAAGAACGGATGACTGACGAATTTCTCTGCGGTGAGTTCCGGGCGATTCAAGTAGCCGCGAGCTAGTCCATCACCACTAATGCACAACTCACCAATCACGCCGATCGGTTGAAGGGAGTTCCACTCGTCGACAATATGAACCTGCGAATTGGCAATCGGTTGTCCGATCGTTATTTTGGATGGACCCGTTAATTTTTGCGCTGTTGTCACGACGCTCGCTTCGGTTGGCCCATATTCATGAATCACTTCTGCGCCAGGACAAATCGACAATAGTTTTTCAGATAACATCGGCGTCAATGCTTCCCCGCCTAAAGCAATTGAACGCAACGAGTTGCCCTTTTTACCCTTAAGATGATCTACAACGAGCAGCAGCAAGCCTGGTCCCATCATCAGATGAGTAATGGATTCGGCTGCAATGAAATCGGCTATCATTTCCGGGTTTGTTGCGGCCCGGTCACTAACGATGACAGCCGCTGCACCGGAAATGAGTGGCGTAAAGAGGCCGTGAACAAACGCATCGAAGGCAAACGATACCGGACAAAGCACGCGATGCCGATCCGATAGACGCCAGATCCCCTTTTTCCACTGTAAAGAGTTTACGATGTTCCGGTGTTCAACCATGACCCCTTTCGGCTGTCCCGTCGAACCGGAAGTATAGATGACATAAGCAAGTTGGCGGACTTCGCTGACGAAAGACACATTCGCTGTTTCCGTGTGGTAGCTGCTTTCCTCATCCAAATACAAGGTATGTCCCCTGTAGGAATGAGACAATTGTAGACGCCGCTCAGTTAACAGCAGCTTCGCTCCGCTATCTTCCAGCATGTACTGCACACGTTCTGCCGGATACGATGGATCAATCGGCACGTACGCCCCGCCGGCCTTGAGAATGCCCATGAGACCAACGATCATGTCCACAGATCGCTCAGCCATAATCGCCACGAGCTGATCTGCACCAACGCCTTGATCCCGCAATGTCCGTGCCAGTTGGTTCGCTCTGGCGTTCAGTTCCCGGTAGGTCAACTGCTGATCCTCGAACACTACGGCCGTCGCCTGCGGATTGAGTGCCACCTGATCTTCAAACAGTTGGTGGATCGTTTTATCTTGGGGATATGCCGCAGCCGTATCATTGAACTCCTCAACAAGCTGCTTGCGTTCCAGCTCATCTACGATCTCAACCATTTCCGGCTGAGCTTGCGGATCCAGAGCAATTTGCTCCAATAGTCGCAGCCAGTGTCCCGCGATCCGCTCAACGGCTTCGCCAGGGTATGCGTCTGCATTGTACCCAAACTGTACCGATAACGTCTCGCCGGGCAGGACGATCACGTTAAAATCGTAGTTCGTATGCTCATGCATCTCCATGTGAGCGACGTGCAATTCGCGCTGATCGGTCTGCCGGTCAAACAATTGCCCGATTTGTTCATTCATGGGATAGTTTTCAAAAATCAAGATGTGGTTAATCAAATCTTGCTTTAGCTCGGTCTGGGCTTGGGTCTGGTACAACGGATAAAAATCGTATGCGGCCGATGCCAATGCTTGATCCTGATTGCGCCGAATCATATCCGCAAAACTTTCGCCTTGCCGGCGCTGAATTCTGACCGGGATCGTATTAATGAACAGCCCGACCATCTCCTCAACACCGCTAAGTGCTGCGGGTCTTCCAGAAACGACACTGCCAAACACGACATCATTGCTGTTGTTATATTTTTGCAAAAGCACACCCCAAACCGTTTGCAGTACGGTATTTAAGGTGACTTGTTCGCTTTTCGCTAATTGCTGCAAACGATCCGTCAGCGGTTTGGATAGTGTGAGATGATGTTTGTTGGCTGTATAGCCATGCCCTGTTCCAGATGATTGGCCTGGCAGTATAACGTGCTGCTCGTAGCCTTGCAAATACTGCCTCCAATAATCGGCTGCCTGGGATTCATCCTGCCCTGCCAGCCATTCGATGTATGGCCGATACGCGGGTGCTTCCGAAAGCTGCGGCTCACGTTGCTCTACTGTGGCAAAATACATCTCCAGCAGCTCTCTCCATACGATGGGCATACACCAACCGTCCATTAACAAATGGTGGAAACTCCAGATTAACTGGCAGCTCTCTTCGCCAGTCTGCACGATCGTCGCTCGCACAAGGGCGTCACAGCAGAGGTCAAATCCCCTTGCCTGATCCTGCTTGGCTAGCTGTTGCACAGCGGCTTCGCGTTCCCCTTCCTGAACCGCCCGTACATCTGCAATAGCGACTTCTGCCGGCTTGCTTTTGAACACAACAAGTACAGGTTTCTGCCAACCGCTGTATACATTGCTGCGCAGGATCTCGTGCCGCTGCTGCAAACGTTCCATGCTTTGGCGGAAGGCCCCTACATCAAGCGGGCCGCGAAGCTCCATCAGAACTTGCTCAAAATAGGCTCCTTTTCCCGATTCCATGATGCTGTGGAACAACATCCCTTCTTGCATCGGCGTCAGCGGATACACATTCTCAATGTCCCCGATGGCGCCCATCTGCTCGACCAGTTGATCCAGCTCCTGGATGCCGATGCCATCCAGCACTACGTCGCTTGGGGTCAGTTCCACTTGTTCCTTCGCTGCGCAGTGGGCAATCATATCCTGCAAATGCAATTGGAAACGAACGGCCAGCCGTTCCAACGTTTCACGATGATAGTGAGCCCGGCTGTAGCGGATCGTAAATGACAACTGTCCGTCGCTGACCGCACCGTTGATGTCGAGATCATGTTGTCGCTGCTCGTTCAGCCCGATTTCGTCCCCTTTCGCATAAGGGGAGTTGCCCCAACCACCTGCGGACAGATCGGCATCAAATTGTCCCAAGTAGTTGAAGACTATTTCCGGTTTCAACTGCTCAGCCAGCGCGTATTTCTTCGATATATATCTCAGCATGCCATAACCCATACCTTTATGCGGCACACGGCGAAGCTCTTCCTTCACCTGTTTGATCCGTGTTCCCCAGTCCATGCCGGCCCCCGTGGACAGTTTGACCGGATACATGCTCGTAAACCATCCTACCGTGCGGGTGATGTTCGCGTCAGGAATCAGCGCTTCCCGGCCATGTCCTTCCATATGGAGCACGAGTTCATCAATGCCGGCCCATTCCTCGATCGTCCGGCTGAACGCAGCGAGCAGCAGGTCGTTCATTTCCGTTCCGTACGCCCGATGGGCGTCTCCCAGCAATCGCGTTGTAGCTTCACGCTCCAACTGCACGTGTACAAGCTCGCTTTCGTGCGTCCACGTAACGGATGTATCGCTATCTTTAGGCAGCGGCTGCACGGGGGTTTGCTCAATCGCTTGCCAGTAAGCCCGTTGTTGTTCCATCGCCTCGCTGTTGGCATAAGCATGCAGCCGCTCGGACCAGCTTTGGAAGGAATCGCTTTTCTCTGGCAGTTGGATTGCTTGACCTTGCTGCGCTTGTTCGTAGGCCGTCGCCAAATCTTCCAATAAAATGCGCCAGGATACCCCGTCGATCACCAGATGATGGATGACGATAAGCAGATGATCACCATCGTCGCAGCGGAACAAAATCAGCTTGACCAGTGGCCCCCGCTCAATATCGAAGCTGCTTTGGATCGCTTGCGCTCGCCGCTCGATTTCCGCTTCCACGGAGCCTGCGCTAGTCAAGTCGCTCCACTCAACCACGTCGAGCTCGTAAAGCGCTCCTTCCTGTTCCGCACGATTCCACAACGTCACCTCTGGCTCCAGCGTCCGCACGACGAGCCGCAACGCATCGTGGTGGCGAATGACCGCCGCTATCGCCTGACGCAGATACGCTTCTTCTAATCCTTTCTCCGCGTGCAACATCATCGACTGGTTGAAGTGATGCAGCTGCTGCATCCGGCTGTTGAAGAACCAGTGCAGGATCGGCGTAGCTTTCACTTCGCCTTGTACGGCGGTTTGCTCGACTCGCCTGCGAATCGGCTGCAAATGTCGACTGAAACCGCTGAGGGTTGGCGATTGGAATAATGCTTTCATCTCAGCTTGGTATCCAGCTTGATACAATCGCGAAATCACTTGAATCGCTTTGATCGAATCGCCGCCCAAGTAAAAGAAGTGATCCTCAGCGCCAACGTATTCTGCGCCAAGCACACTTTGCCACACGGTCGCCACAACATGCTCCTCAGCTGTCCGCGGAGCTTCATAGCTCACTCTGGTGCCGATCACTTGTCCCATGTACTCCAACGCTTTGCGATCGAGCTTGCCATTGGCTGCAAGCGGAATGTGCTCCAACTGCACATACTGGGAAGGAATCATATACTCGGGCAACTGCTCTGACAGATGCGCTCGTATGTAGGCGATGTTTGGTTCTTGCTCCGTCACGACATAGGCACAAAGATAGTTGTCTCCAGTTGCATGCTGTCTAGCCAGTACGACACACTCCCGAATGGCCGGAACGTGCAATAACTGGGCTTCAATCTCGCCCAATTCGATCCGGTAGCCGCGGATTTTGACCTGATGGTCGATTCGTCCGACGTATTCGATGTTGCCATCCGGCAGCCAGCGGGCCAAGTCGCCTGTGCGGTACATGCGTTCGCCTGGCAGGAACGGGGGATTGACGAATTTCTCTGCGGTAAGCTCTGCACGGTTCAAGTAGCCGCGGGCCAGTCCCACTCCGGCGATGCACAATTCACCAGCTAAACCGATCGGCCGCAGGCTGTGATCGCCATCGACAATAAAAAGCTGAATATTATCGATCGGCTTACCGATGGGGACTGAGGCGATTTCCCCATGCTCCGGGCAATCGTAATAGGTCACGTCAATCGCCGCCTCTGTCGGTCCGTACAAGTTAACGAGCTGCGTTTGTGCTCTGGAGATCAACTGATTGAAGCATTCCACATGATGGTTGTGCAGCGCTTCACCGCTCGTAAACACGTAACGGAGCGACGACAGTTTCTCCCTTATATCAGGTCGAGCACTTAGCGTATCAAGGAACACACTAAGCATCGATGGTACGAAGTGCATCGTCGTTGCCCCATGCGTGCTGATCGCCTGGGCAATGGCCTCGGGATCTTTCTCTGCACCTGGCGCAAGCAGCACCATCGATGCGCCAGAAAACATCCACAGCATCAACTCCCAAACGGACACATCGAAGGTGAACGTCGTTTTCTGCAAGATGCGATCCGCTGCAGTGAGCGGATATTGCTTCTGCATCCAGTGCAGACGGTTCACAACGGCTCGATGCTCGACCATAACGCCCTTGGGCTTGCCAGTCGACCCCGAAGTATAGATCACATAAGCAAGATGGGTGGGTCCGCTCACTTCGTTGACATTGCTGCCATCTTCGTGATAGCTGTCCGTTTCATCCAGGATCAGTGTGTTTCCCGCGAACGGCATATCGACTTGCCATTCCCGCTGGGTCAGCAGCAACTTCGCCCCACTATCCTCCAGCATGTATTGCACACGTTCTACTGGATACGATGGATCAATCGGCACATAGGCCCCACCCGCTTTGAGAATACCCAGCACACCAACAATCATTTCAATGGATCGATTCACCATGATGGCTACCAATTGATCCGCGCCGACGCCTTGTTGTCGCAAGGTGCGCGCCAATCGGTTCGCTCTCTCGTTCAGTTCACCATAGGTTAGCTGCTGATGTTCAAATACGACAGCGACCGCGTCAGGAGTTTTCTCCACTTGTTCCGCAAACAGTATGGGGATCGTTTTATTTCTTGGATAATCGGCATCTGTATGATTGAATTCCTCGATCAACTGCCTGCGCTCGGATGCTGTGAGCATATGCAAGGCCTGCAAGGTTTGCTCTGGATCGTTAACCACTTCTCTCATCAACTGCAGCAGGTGCCCCGCCATCCGTTCGATGCGTTCGCTTTCAAACAAGGCCGATCTGTACTCAAACGCCAGTTCCAACCGCTCTCCTGCTTCAATGGCCGTTAAGGTTAGATCAAACTTGGACGCCACGTAAGGAGCAGCTTCGGATCGGATATGCAGCCCAGCGACTTCCAATGCAGCTTGATCCAGCTCCATATTTTGCAGGGTGAACATCGTATCGAATAGCGGATTGCGACTTGTATCCCGTGGGAGATGGAGTTGTTCGACCAACTCATCAAATGGATAATCCTGATGGTCATACGCTTCCAGTGCGTTTGCTTTTACTTCCTCTAAAAATGCGCGGAACGTTTTGCTCGCTTCCGGTGCATTCCTCATCACCAATGTGTTGACAAACATGCCTACCATACGATGGGTATCGGCATGGTTTCTGCCCGCGACCGGGGTGCCGACCAACAAGTCCGCTTGATCGGTATATTTAGCGAGCAAAGTATTGTACACGGCCAGCAAGACCATATACAGCGTCGATCCCGTATCTTGAGCCAGTCGCAGCAGTCCCTCCTTCAACGCGGCATCCGTTCGGACAATAACTCGGCTTCCCGCATAGATCTGCAGAGCCGGGCGTGGGCGATCCAGCGGCAAGTTCAATACGGGCAATTCTCCGCGCAACACATCGTTCCAATATTGCCGATGCAGTTGATGAGCCGGTTGGAGCAGCTCTTGATGTTGCCATGCGGCATAATCCTTATATTGCACACGAATCGACGGCAGTTGCTCGCCGCGATACAGCGACCACAGCTCTTCCAACAAGACATTCATCGAGATCCCGTCGGAAATAATGTGATGCATATCCATCAGCAGCCAGTGCATCGTTGGGCTGATGGCGACCAGCATGGCTCGGAACAACGGTGCTTGGGCCAGATCAAATGGCTGAACGAAAGCTCTGCCGATTTCCTCCAGTTGTTCAGCAGGTGCAGATGCATAAGCAAGTGAGAAGCCAACATCCTCTATTCGTTGAACCAATCTTCCTTCCAGCCAGGCAAACGAAGTACGCAAACTTTCATGACGTTTTACCAAATCTTGCAATGCTGCTTCCAGGCGCAGCGGGTCCAGCGTTCCTTCGATGCACCATGTCTCCGGGATATTGTAACCAAGGGCAGCCCCTTCCATTTGGCTTACCAAGTACATCCGTTTTTGTGCCGGCGATACCGCGTACACTTCTTGAAGTGGAATCCGTTCGATATCCGTATAGAAAGCTGTTTGGTTGTGTTCACCTTTGGCTAGCTGCTCCGCCCATGCCCTGATCGTCGGTCGTTTGAAAAATTGGCCAAGTGACAGCGACATGCCCAACTGCTTCTCTACTTTGGCAAGCATCATCATAGCCTTAAGCGAATGACCGCCTCTTTCAAGGAAGTGATCATCAATGCCAATGCGCGCAACACCGAGCACTTCTTGCCATATATCAGCAAGCATCCGTTCTTGTTCATTTCGCGGCGCTTCGTAAACGATATCCGACTGAAGGAATCCCCCGATTTGCTCCAAATCTTTGCGATCTATTTTTCCGTTGGGTGACAAGGGCATCTTTTTCAATTGAACAAATTGTGCTGGAATCATGTAGTTCGACAAATGCTCCGATAGATGCGCTCTCATGTCCCCGACACTCACTTCGCGATCAGCAACCACATAGGCGCATAAATATTGGTCGCCCGTATGATCCGCTCTTGCCAGCACGACAGCTTCGCGTATCGCCGGGATCGTAAGCAAAGTCGCTTCAATTTCGCCCAGTTCAATCCGGTAGCCGCGAATTTTCACCTGATGGTCGATCCGGCCGATAAATTCAATGTTTCCATCTGGCATCCAGCGTGCCAAATCTCCTGTGCGGTACATCTTTTCTCCTGAAACAAACGGGTTGTCCACAAATTTCTCTTGGGTCAATTCGGGACGGTTCAAATAACCTCGTGCCAGTCCCTCACCAGCAATGCATAGTTCCCCGACGACTCCGACAGGCTGTATTTGATCGCTGGAGTTGACAATATACATTTTCGTATTGTCGATAGGACGTCCAATCGTGATCGGGACTCCCCGTTCTACCTTAAGCGCGCTCGCAACTACGCTCGATTCTGTAGGGCCATATTCATGAAGGATGTCCACAGAGCCACATGTAGAAAAAATACGTTCGGACAGCTCCGGTGTCAGCGCCTCTCCGCCTAAGACAATCGAACGCAAGGATTTCGCAGCTTCTGGATCAAGCTCCTGCAAGACTACGGATAAAAGGCTTGGGCCCATAATCAGGTGCGTGACCTGATGGGAAGATATCGATTGGGCTACCTTTTGCGGATTTTTGATTTCCTCATCATGGAGCATGATGTGCATGGCACCCGAGAGCAATGGCGTAAATAATCCGGGAACAAAGGCATCGAAAGCAAACGATAACGGACATAACACCCGATGATGTTCATCCAGCTTCCATATTTGCTGTTTCCAGTTTAATGTATTGATCACATTTCGATGCTCGATCATAACGCCTTTCGGTTTTCCCGTTGAACCCGAGGTATAGATGACATATGCAAGATCGTTTGGACCGTTAACTGCCGCTACGTTCGTGCCATCTTCATGATAGCTGATCGGGTCCTCCACATAGACCACATGAGCTGTACATGGTACATCCATCATGCATCCACGTTGGGTCAACAACAGCTTCGCCCCGCTATCTTCCAACATGTACGCCTGACGATCTGCCGGATAGGTCGGATCGATGGGCACATAGGCGCCGCCTGCTTTCAGAATCCCCATCACACCAACAACCATTTCCAGTGACCGCTCTACCCTCATCGCTACCCGTTGATCCGCACTGATACCTTGTTCTCGCAAGGTGCGCGCCAGTTGGTTCGCTCTTGCATTCAACTCTTGGTACGTGAGCTGCTGCCCTCCAGACACAACCGCGACCGCTTCCGGTGTCCGCTCCACCTGCTCCTCAAACAGTTGATGAATCGTTTTGTTCCTCGGATAATCGGCATAGGTGTGGTTCCACTCATGAATAAGCTTTGTTTTTTCCAATGGATCGATCAGGTCCATCTCTTTCACGCATTGTTCCGGCGCATCAAGTATATGTACCAGTATCCGATGCATGTTTGACCACATCCGCTCGATCTGAGCATCCGTATAATCGGATTTCTTGTAATCCAAAGAAACCGTTAAAGCTCCATCGCTTCGCCAATCGTGAACGATCATTTGCAAGGCAAACAGCTGATGGCCCGTATAATATTCGTTAGTTTCAACGGCATCTCCGCCTACATCTATGATCGGCTTGAAGTTATACACGTTAACGGACTTATCAAACCATCCGTCGAATCCTTTTTTGTCGAGCTCCAAATCTTGAATCAGCCATTCATAAGGGTATTTCTGATGAAACAAACTTTGAGATAACTGACTGTTTGCTTGTTTCAGCAGATCGTGAATACATGAATCAGCATGAACTTGCAAACGAAAAGGGAGTGTCGAGGCAAACACCCCAAATACCTCCTTCTCCTTCTTTCCCAAACGGTTTAATCCTGGTGTTCCTAAAATCAGATCGTGTTCACCGTCATCTTGATGAAAGTAAATAGCAGCTGCTGTGTGAAATAGAGCCTGTATGGAACAGCCATGTTCACTCACAAAACTCTGGATATTCCTGCTTAGCTCTTGACTTAACAGCCTATCGGCTCTTTGACCGTCAGTTCCATTGATGTTTGTTCTCCATTGCTCGGCAGATACATCTTGAAACCGTCTATTCCAAAATTCCTTGTCCCTAACAAATTGTGGAGAATTTCTATATTCCGTTGCAGTCTCCATACATTCGAGAAAACCTGGACCAGGCTCTGCTGAAATACCCTCGTTTTTCTGACACAAAACCGCATACGCTTCCCAAATCTCACGAATCATGTTTACTAGGGACCAACCATCAGCAATGATATGGTGAAAAACCGAATAAAAGCCCCCTTTGTTCGCACGAACTTTGATAAAATAAAATTGAAATAAAGCACCCTTCCTATCCAAAGGTACTTGAGCCTGTTGCTGCATCCATTCCTTTGCTTGTGCCTCAGCATTTGTGAAATCGCTAAAATCGATGATCGGAACATGAAAAGGGACATACGCTCTAACGAATTGTTCAGGAAAATCGTGATCTGCGGTCAACGCAATCCTGGTTGCTTCGTGACGTCGCACAAAAGAGTTGACAGCCTCCTCCAAAATGGGGTAGTCAACGATCCCTTCCTTCATGGAACTCCAACAAATGTTATTGATCGCTGTACCGCTATACCTTTTTTCAACTAACCCTATCCTTTGTTGAGAAGGAGTTAATGAAAAATTTTCGGTTAGTGAAAAGCTATTTTGCTGCAGTTTCACTATTTATCCCCCCCTGATCCTAGTTTCTGAAACTTTTCGCCAAACGAAAAGCTTATACAGTTCGTCTCTCTTGGAATGGAACAACCTTTCATAACATCCATGTCAGGCATCTTCTCTATAAAAATGGACTTCACTAGGCAAGCTGCTGCAATGCGGATAGATAGCTTACCCACCATCTAAGGTCGATTCCGTCTACAAACGTTTCAGCCACCTTTTTGGACCTATGGGAAATCTCCTCATAATGGACGCGATCTGCGGTCAATCGATCCAATGCATCGAACCACGGCTGCATGTCCTGCTGCGGAATGACGGGAATCGGAATCAACCTTTCATCCACAACCGTTTCATAGTGCACAATGGGATGTACCGGCAAAAGATAATCTACCCCCAGCTTGGCTTCGGACGTGCCGCCCACATCGCTGGCGATAACCGGCACCCCGCGCAACATGCCATCGACGATGACGGCGCCGAAAGCTTCTCCCCACAAAGAAGGCACGATTAACACCTTGGTTTGCTGGATGATCGCATCAATGTCATCCACTCTGGGCAAAATCGTCATATTCGGCATCTCTTCCAGCAAACGCAAGTTTTTTGCCGTTGTAGCCCAAGTCGGAACCGCCGCAAATGGCAAATCGGGAAAATGTTTGGCTAATTCGATAAAAATCGAAAGGCCTTTGATTTCCGACGGATTAATCATGGTAATGAAGCCGGCATCGAAATTGGCGTAGTGCGCGAATGGTCCCGGTCCATGTACGGGAAAAGGAAACACGGTCGCTTCCAGCCGCCCCCATTTCAGAAGGTAATCCTTCAAATAGTGGCTGGAAGCCACGATGCCGGCGGTTTGACGCAACAGCGCGAAATGCTCGTCATGGCACTCATAACTTTCAGGTCCGAAGGGCAAAGCAACCTGACTATGGGCGATTTCGACAACGCGCCCCGCCGCGGCGTTCAACGCAGCTCTCAGCACGCCGGGAACGCGGTCCTCCGTAACGAGCACCCAATCGGGGGCAAACGTCCCCGTTAGCGCTTGAACGTATTTATCCAAGTAGGCGTAGTTCTGCACGGTATGGACGCTTACGCCGTTGCACTCGTAAATCTCCAATCGTTCATCGGCATGCACCCGCGTCACTTCCCCCGAGGCCAATCTGCCGGCAAACAGCTCATGATCTCTGAGCCCGTTATCGTTAGGCGTGATCGTAATGACTTGGCACTCATGCCCCAGCCGCGCCAGCCCCTCCATCAGAAAGCGGTTGGCTTTGCACGCTCCGCTATATGAAATAAAGTACCCCAGTGCTTGTACAAGCAAGATTTTCACAACATCATCCTCCAGTTCATAGACGGCTCACGAATCCGGCAATGGCAGCGTCGCCGGTCAAAAGATCGTTAAACGTTCACGTTGCGCATTCTTCAACAGCTGGCATACATCCAGCGAAATACCGTGACACAACAAGGAATGGCTATCCTCAATTACCTGCATGCTGTCGCTGTAGGTAATAATCGGATAATCGGTGATCCGACTGGCTTCCCCACCTTGAAAACCGCACATGGAAGCCGTTTTCGCCCCAACCGTGCCGGTGTACTGTAACGCTTTCATTACATTTTTGGAATTGCCACTCGCCGATATGGCGATGACCAAATCTTTTTGTTCAAGGAAAGGCACCAATTGCTCCACGAATACCTGTTCATAATGGGTGTCATTGGCCCAAGCCGTCAGGATCGGCACATTGTCGCAAAGCGACACCGCCTTCATCCGTCTTCTGCCGGAGGAAATCGTTAATTTGCTCAGGTCGCAGGCAAAATGAGAGGCGGTGGCCGCGCTTCCTCCGTTGCCCATGATATAAATCGTGCCTTCTCGCAGCCAAACGTTCATGATTTCCTCGGTTAATTCGCTAACCAAACCGGCATCAATCGTTTTAAGTGAATCCGCAACGTCATGGAAATAACTTTCTATAAAATAATTCACTATATAACCCCCTCTTGTACCCTAATGTGGTGAATCGCTTCCGCAATCGTCGCGCAAACATGGCGGGCACCATCTGGACGACCGTATTCGCAATCGCGGTTGTCAGCTTGACCGTTTTGCACAAGTATGCCGTAGCAATGCACAGCTTGAGCCGCCAGCATATCCGTCAAAGAATCGCCTATAAAATAGCAGTGTTGCAGTTGAAGATCGTAGTCCTGGGCCGCTTGAAGCAACATACCTGGCTTCGGCTTCCGGCAAGCACAATTCGCTTCGGGTGTATGCGGGCAAACATAAATGTGCGTCAAAAATATCCCCTGCGCCTGCAGCTCCACCTGCATATGCCGATGGATCTCCTCGATATCCTGCATGCCCACGATCTTTTTGCCCACGCACGCTTGATTCGTCACAACGATCACGTTCCAGCCTTGTTCATGCAAGGTTTTGATCCCGTCAATCGCCCCGGGCAGCCATGTAAACTCCCCCCAGGAAGTCACATAACCATTTTCGACTTTTTCATTGATAACCCCATCACGGTCAAGAAATACGGTCGTCATCCCCTCCACCTCAATCATTGTGCACCATGATTCTTGTGCCTTCATCATCGAGCGCAAAGGCCATCTCTTGAAGCGGCAGCGCTTCGCGCAAAGCAGGATGAATCTCCTCGTCCGCATAAAACAATAAAAATCCGCCGCCGCCTGCGCCTGCGACCTTGCCTCCGGTTGCCCCGACCCGCATAGCCGTTTCATACCAGTCATCGATTCGTTCATTCGTGATGCCGTTAGCGAGCTTTCTTTTCAATTCCCAGCCGGCATGCAACACCGTGCCCATAAATGCAAGATTTCCTTGCTCCAACTCGCCTTTCAAGTCGGCACAATGCTTTTTGATCTGCAGCAACATGCCGGCATTGCGTTCTTTCATTTCCATTTGCTTGTTTAAAATCGCCGAAGCCGACCTTGCCACTCCCGTGTAAAAGAGCAGCAATTTGCTTTGAAGGTCCCCCCTTTGCTGTTCGTTAAGTTGGATGCGCTCCGTGTGAACGTTCCCGTCAGCGGCAAACCTGTAATGCCGCAAGCCGCCCAGCGCGGCTGCATACTGGTCCTGCTTGCCAATCGGCTGCCGCAGCGCCTGAATTTCAATAGCGCAAGCTTGCTCGGCAAGTCTCATCGGCGAAACCGTCTGGCCGCGATAGGCGTAGAGCGCATGCAATAAGCCAACAGTCAGCGAACTGGATGAACCCAAACCCGTTCCGCCGGAGGGAATATCGGCCACGATGATAATTTCTACACCGTTTTGAATCCCCGTCATCTTTAGCGCTTCCCGCACCAGATCGTGTCCGACCTCTTCGGCGTTATCCGCTTCTTGCAAACTTGTCCCCACAACTCTAATCTTCCTGTCAAACCTTGCTTTGACCATGACGTAGATGTATTTATTGATCGTTGTACTAACAACGGCCCCGCCGTATGTCTCGTAGAAACTGCTTATATCTGTACCACCGCCTGTAAAACTGATCCGCAGCGGTGTCTTACTGATAATCATAGCTCCAACTCCTGTTAGCCTTATTCAGTGATTCTGGAGTTCCAATATCCATAAAAAAACCTTCGATGCAAAAACTTCCCATCCGCCCCACCAATCTGGGCAGCAAATCATGACCGATATCGGAAGGCTGCTTGTCCGCGCGAACATACGCCCAAACATCGGCGTTAAACAGATAAATGCCCGCGTTGGCCAGATCGGATTGGGGATCGGACGGTTTCTCCTCAAAAGCCGCGATCATCTGATCAGCATCCAGACTGACAATGCCGCACATTTGCGGATTCTCGCTTCGAAACAGCGCCATCGTCCCGATGGACGAGCAACTCTGATGACGTTCCATCAACAGCTCCAAATCAATATCCGTTACATTATCGGCATAAATGACCAGAAAAGAGGCTTCGCTCTGCAAATACGGCCGACAGGCGTCCAATGTTCCTTGACTGCCGAGAAGCGTTTCTTCATATAAAAATTGAATCGATAATCCCCATTCTTGGGAATTGACATATTCAATCACAACGTCTTTAAGATGATGTAAATTAATAATCACCTCCTTAATTCCCGCCTTTTGCAATTTCCTCAGCCACCAGCCCAACAGAGGAACACCTTTAATCGGCACCATACATTTCGGAATTTCCGCAGTAACAGGAAGCAGTCTGGTCCCCAGACCGGCTGCCATCAAAATAGCCTTCATGCACTTGCCTCCTTTGATTGATCTATGCCCTGGACTTCTGTGATTTTGCACAATCTTCGTGCAAGCGGCTGAACAACTTCATGAAATCCATGATGCAAACACGAATATTCCCAAAGGGAACAAACCCTTTTCGTTGTCTTCATACAACAATAAAGCCAGCGCATGAGAACGATGACTGCAGATAAGCTGAATAAAATGGTTGTAGAACCAGGGCAAAGCTGCTGTATGACCGCAGGGAATGCCGGCCTCCTTGCATTGCAGGGAGACCCTTGCGTTTTGTAAATGTCATACTACAAATCTTACTTTATAACTTTCAAAAGATTTACAACATGAGATATTCAACGCAAATCATGTGAAATTATACGAATTTTCCAATAATTTTTCAAAATTAAATCTATTTAATAATGATTATGTATAAAATAGAAGAAATTGTGTCTCGGTTTGCAGAGAAGATCAACACGGAGTCGAAAAAAGCAGCCCTTCCGACGTGAATGGAAGCGGCTGCTTTTGTTGTTTACGATAGCTGGCATCTTGTTGGTTCTTAACGCAATCCAAGTACCGGCAGAAGATTTGCTGTTATCGCTCATATATAAACCGTTTCCAACTATCTTAAAATTGGTCTCCATTCACGTTGCAACTGACCGCGGAAATGATTTATTCGTTAACCATCCGCTGCCGTGCCGCCTCAAACAGCAGCACCGTCGCCGCCATCGCGACGTTCAGCGATTCCGCTTGCCCCTGCATCGGAATGATCACCCGCTCGTCCGCCAGCGCGGCGGCGGCGTCCGACACCCCCTTGGCTTCGTTGCCAAGGAGCAGCCACGTCGCGGCGGTCAAATCCGCCTCGTAACACGACCGCTGCGCCGCCAGACTCGTCGTGACGATGCGCACGCCGCGCGCTCGCGCCTGCGGCAGCAGCTCCGCCAGATCCGCCTCCACGATCGGCAGATGAAACACCGACCCCATCGTCGAGCGCAGCGCCTTGGGGTTAAACACATCCACGGTGCCTCGCCCGAGAATCACGGCTCCGGCACCGACCGCATCGGCGCTGCGGATGATCGTGCCCAAATTGCCGGGGTCCTGCACCCCGTCCAGCACGATCGCCAGATCCGGCGGCAGCGCCAACAGCTCCGACAGCGTCACCGCACGCTTGTCGACAACGGCGAACACGCCCTGCGGCGTTGGCGTGTCCGAACATTTGGCCAGCACCGCCGCGCTGACCCCAACCCATTCCACCGCCAGCCCGGCGGCGGCGTCCATCAACCCCGCGGGCCGCCCGCGCTCGACCGCATAAGCGATCGTGCGCACCGGCGCTCCGGCCCGCAACGCCTCCTCAACGAGATGATAGCCCTCGATGAGGTAGTGCCCCAGCTTCTCGCGGCCGCGCCGCTCCAGCAAACTGGCCCATTCCTTGACCCGCGGATTCTGGGCCGACATAATTTCCATGTGCATGTATGCTTCAAACCCCTACTCTGCGAAAGTCACTTCAAAATGCCGCAAATCCTCATTGCGCCCGACGATCACCAGCACATCGTGCGCCTGCAGCGACACCTCCGCGCGCGGCGGAATGATCAGCTCCTCGTGCTGCTTGATCGCGATGACGTTGCAGTTGTATTTGGCGCGAATATCAAGCTGCTTCAAGCTTTGGCCAAGCATCTGCTTCGAAACCTGAATTTCCACAATGCTGTAATCCGCAGACAATTCGATATAATCAAGAATGTTCGATGAGATCAAATGATGCGCCACCCGCTGGCCCATATCGCGCTCCGGGTAAACCACCTTGTCGGCGCCGATTTTCCGCAAGACTTTGCCATGCAAATCATTCACCGCTTTCACCACAACCATGCCAACGCCCATTTCCTTCAAAATCAACGTCGTCAAGATGCTCGCTTGAATATCCTCGCCGATCGCCACAACCACAACGTCGAAGTTGCGGATGCCGATCGCGCGCAGCGCCTCCTCGTCAGTCGAATCCGCCTGCACCGCATGCGTCACCAAAGACGAAATATCTTGAACCGTTTCCTCACGGAAATCGATGGCCAGAACCTCAAAACCAAGCTGCGACAACGTTTTGGCGATGCTGGAGCCGAAGCGGCCCATCCCGATGATGGCGAACTGTTTTTTCATAGGGTCCCCCGATCTGCTGCAAGTTATGGCTTCCATTATAACATACAAGCCGCCGCATCTCACTTCTGGCAGGCAAGGCATGAACCCCGGGGCGAATGCGCATATTAGTAACGACAACGAAACGAAAAGCGAGGTCCCAGTATGAATATCAATTTAAGGCAAGCCATCATCCAACGCGTCCAGAACAAATCCAACGAAGAACTGAACGATATCATCGAGGATTCCATCGGCGGCGAAGAACGTGTGCTGCCCGGACTGGGCGTATTGTTCGAAATCATTTGGCAACATTGCGATCAGGAACGGCAAAACGAACTGGTAACAACGCTCAAAGATCACCTGCACTAACCCGCCGGGCGCCAGCCCTCCTACCGGCTGAAGCATGCGCCAGCACACAAGGCCCCGCTTCAGCCGTTTTCCACAAACCGGCATATCGTCGGCTTCCGCTCGCCCAGACGCCGCGGCGCCGTTCCCGCGCGAAACAACGCCAATTGCGGCGCAACAACGTCCAGCACATCGTCAAACGTCGCATACGGATAATACGGAGCCCCTTCCTGCTGCAAATAACGAGCCAGGCTCGAACGGGCAAATACCCAATCGGCAAAGCCGGAACCGTAGTAATCGCTGCTGCCGTCACCGATATAAATAATCAGCGCGCCCTGCTCCTTGAGCTTTTTCACCACATTCGCCTTGCAGCAGCCGCACCATTTGCAGGCCGGATTGTCGTTTTGCAGCCCGAACCGGAACTCGCCGTCTGCGCCGTATGTAATCGGATTGCCGATAAACCCCGCAACACGTATGCCCTGCCGCTGAACAATTTGCTCAATATAATAATGCATCCCATCGCTTAAAATAGTAACGGGCAACCGTTCCCGTTCACAAAAATGCAAAAACGCGCGGGCACCCTCCCGCAATTCCACTTGCTCCAGCACCTCGTCGACTTCCGCCTGGCGTCCGTCCAATAGGGGAAAAGCCACCTGAATCCACTCATAGGAACCGATTTCCTTGCGGCGAAAACGGTCGGTCGCTTCCTGCACCTGCGGCTGCCGCAGCAACCCGAGCTTGCGCTCAATTGCCACCCCGACATCCTGCTCCATCAAAGTCCCGTCAAAATCGGTAATAATCGCCAGTTGCGCCAACCGCCGCACCTCCGCATCACAAACTCAAAAGTGCTGTTATTATAGCATGAAAAACCTTTCGATATATAGAGCTTGCGCTTTCGACATATTTCGTAAATTTTTTTTAAAACAAGCGCGGGAATCTGATAGATTTTACCAATTTTACCTGACTCTAAGGTTGTCTAAGGTTTCCATACGATTTATCATTAGTTCCATAGTACTATTTCAAGTGGGAATGAGTGATAGGATGAAATCGCTTGGTGCTTTGTTGAAAACCGTAGCGGCAAAAAGTTTAGGAGCTATCCTGGGAAGGAAGCAGCCGGACCCCCTCCGTAGTCAACCGTTCCCGGGTACAGACCGCATCTACAGCCGTAGCGAATTGCATGACTACTTGACTTCCAAACTGCTGCAGCTGCACAAAGAGAATCCCGCCCTTCACTCCACTCTTCTCTTGATCGATCTGGACCGGTTCCGCAACATCAACTTATTTATGGGTTACACGTTTGGCGATCAACTGCTGGGCTTCGTGGCCGAGCGGCTGACGCGCGGTTTTACCGACCGGCTGGTCGTGCAAACCGGCGACGACGAATTCCTGATGTTGTTGTTTGCGGCCAACCCGCTGGAGCTGGCCACCCGCGTCGACCAAGTCAAAAACGTGTTCGCAGAACCGTTTGCGATTGCTGGTCAAGAATGTTTTGTAAACGCTAGCATTGGCGTCTGCGACGTCGTTCTCCAGCAGGACAACGTGGGTCAAGCGCTACGTCAGGCCGATCTGGCACTGCTTTCCGCCAAAACCATGGGCAAAAACAAAACGATCCGCTACGACACCTCCCAGGAGGGCCCGTCCTTCAACCGGATTCATATGGAAACCGAGCTGCGCAAGGCGATCTTCTCCGACCAGCTCATCTTGTATTACCAACCGCGGCTGGAGTTGTCCTCCGGCAACATCATCTGCCTTGAGGCACTGGTCCGCTGGAAGCACCCGGTTCACGGCATCATCCCGCCGAACGATTTCATCCCGCTGGCCGAGGAAAGCGGCTTGATCCTGCCCTTGGGCGAATGGGTGCTGCGCCGCGCCTGCCAGCAAAAGAAAGAATGGCTCGACGCCGGCATCATCGACTACCAGATTGCGGTCAACATCTCGCCAAGCCAGTTCCAGCAGCACGACTTCGCCGACCAGATCATCAACATCATCGAAGAAGCCGGCGTCGCGCCGGACTGCATTGAGTTGGAAATCACCGAAAGCTCGATCATGCACAACATGGAAAACACAATCGCCATTCTCGACAAACTGTGCAAAAAAGGCGTGTCCATCTCGATCGATGACTTCGGCATCGGCTATTCGTCGCTTAATTACTTAAAACATTTTCCGATCCATTGCCTGAAAATCGACCGCTCCTTCGTCAAAAACATCCACAGCGACCAAAGCGATCTGGCGATCACGCACGCGATCATCAACCTCGGCCATTCGCTGAACCTGCAAGTCGTCGCCGAAGGCGTCGAAATGCAAAGCCAACTGGAAATTTTGAAGGAAACGAAATGCCATACGATTCAAGGCTACCTGCTCAGCCCGCCGGTATCGGCGCCCGAGCTGGAGCTGCTGGTCGGCAGCATGCGGCTGACGCTCCGCGAAGAACCATCGCCGCAGGTGGATTGCAGTTAATCCCGCTTACACCAAGAGCCCCCTTTGCGAATGTTCGCAGAGGGGGTATTTGTATGCCGCCGGGGGTTAACGCTTGTGGGCGCGCGCGTAGCGGAGGATTTTTGCGTAGACGGCCTTATTTTTCAGCTTGCGGAAAATGTACGGGTCCGGCGACGTGTTCACCTCGAGAATCCACGGATTCAGCGCGGGGTCCAGCGCCACATCCACGCCGATTTCCTTGACGCCGCCGTATTTGCGCTGCATCGCTTGCGCGACGTGGAGGCCAAGCCGCTCCAGCCGCCTGACATACCGCTGCTTGCGCTCGCCGCTCACATAAGGACCCAGCAGCGCCTCAACAGGTTTCAGCGTGCCGCCGTTATGGAAATTGGTGACGATCTTCTTCGGCGCGGCGACACGGCCGATGATGCCGGTCGTCTCCCAGCGGCCTTGCGGCGACTTTTGCACCATGACGCGCAAATCGAAACGGCTGCCGTTGTAGGTCAGCAGCTCGATGCCTTTTTGCACCAAATACTTGCGTTTCCGGGTTGCCGCCTCCAGCGATGCGTACAGCTCGTCGAAACCGGCGAAGCTCATCTCCGCCGTCCCTGCGTGATACGCATAAGGTTTTTCTCCCCCACCTTCTCGCCACTCCACCCGCATGACCCCGTTGCCAAACGTGCCGATATCCGGTTTAACGTACACCATGCGATATTGCTCCAACATTGCTTTAAGCGTGCTGCGGCTCAGCCGCCGGGTGGACGGGATGTGCGGTTTGACCGCCGGGCTGGCCGCAATCGCCACCGTTTTTGCCCATTTGCTGTGAATGTATCTTCTCATCCTTCTCCGCCTTTCCTGCCTGTGCGCTTCATCTCATTGTATGAACCGGCGCTGACGGCGGCGCCTGGGCAAATGCACCAAATCGCGCCGGAAAACGGAGGTTGGGTTGGGTGGCGCGCCTTATCCGCGGCTTGGCGAGAAGCGCGATAATCCGTGCAATCGACGATCCTTGCAAGGCAAGGTGGTTCCGGCTTCCTGCCCTCCTCGCAAGCTTAACCCCTTCTTAGGCTGCAAAAAGAGGCCGTCTGAAAAACCCAATAACCAATGAGGCCGTCCCCAATGATATGAAAAAATGCCTCCAAAACCACTACAGAAGTGGGCTGGAAGCATCCTATTCATCCTATATAGGGGAGTTAGTGGGGACGCCGACATCATTCAACGGCTTTCTGGACAGCCCCTTGTCACCGCCGCCCGCCGGCGGCTGACGGAGCGCTGAGCGATGACGCGGCTGGTGGACGCGCTGGGCGGACCTATGATTCATCAGCCTGCGATTTACTGCTGGCCCTACGATTCGCCCACTTATGGAGCGCTGGTCAGGAACTGGGCGTTTACGTTTTTCTCCATCGCCGAACGCAGCGCATATTCGCTTTCGAACAAACCGACGTAATTGCCCTTTTTGTCCTTGACGAGCTGCGAGTTGATGCGGAACTTGCCGGGATCGATTTTCTCATCGATGATCCAGCGCGCGAACTGATAGTTCTGCCGCTGCAGGAGGATGTCCACGCCGTATTCCGCGCGCATCCGGTGCTCCAGCACCTCGAACTGCAACTGGCCAACGACGCCGAGAATCATATCCTCGAAGCCAATCGTCGTGAACACCTGAATCATCCCTTCCTCGGTGAGCTGATCGATGCCCTTGAGGAACTGCTTTTGCTTGAGCGCATTTTTGATCGACACCTTGCTGAACAGCTCGGGCGAAAACGTCGGCAACTCGTCGAAGACGATCTCTTCACCCTGGCTGAGCGAATCGCCAATGCGGAAGATGCCCGGGTCGAACAAGCCGATAATATCGCCGGGATACGCCTCGTCGACGATATCGCGGTCCTGGGCGAGAAATTGCTGCGGCTGGGCCAGCTTGATGTCCTTGCCCGCGCGCACGTGCTTGACGGACATGCCGCGCTCGAACTTGCCGGAGACGATGCGCAGGAAGGCGATCCGGTCGCGGTGCGCCGGGTTCATATTCGCTTGAATTTTGAAAATATAGCCGGAGAACTTCTCCTTGGTCGGCTCGATCCGGCCTGCGCTGCTGCTCCTCGGTTCCGGCTGCGGCGCCAGCTGCAGGAAGTTGTCGAGGAACGTCTGCACCCCGAAGTTGTTGACGGCGCTGCCGAAGAACACCGGCGTCAGCTCGCCTTGCATCACCTTTTCCATATCGAACGGGTCGCCGGCCACATCGAGCAATTCAATTTCCTGACAAAGCTGCTGGTACAGGAACTCACCGGCGATTTCCTTGACCAGCGGGTCCTCGACGCCGCTGATCTTGCGCACCTCGATCTGCTTGTGGTCGTCGCCCTGGAACAGCTCCAGCTGTGTTTTGGCCCGGTCGTAGACGCCGCAGAACTGCTTGCCCATGCCGATCGGCCAGTTCATCGGATACGAGCGGATGCCCAGCACCTCCTCCAGCTCCTCCAACAGCTCAAACGGGTCGCGGCCCTCGCGGTCCAACTTGTTGATGAACGTAAAAATCGGAATGCCGCGCATCCGGCACACCTGAAACAGCTTTTTCGTCTGCGCCTCGACGCCTTTGGCGACGTCGATCAGCATCACTGCGCTGTCGGCCGCCGTCAGCGTACGGTACGTGTCTTCGCTGAAATCCTGGTGGCCCGGCGTATCGAGAATGTTGACGCGATGCCCGTCATAGTCGAATTGCAGCACGCTGGAGGTAACGGAAATCCCGCGCTGCTTCTCGATCTCCATCCAGTCGGACGTCGCGTGTTTGCTCGCCTTGCGCCCTTTGACCGTGCCGGCCAGCCGAATCGCGCCGCCGAACAGCAGCAGCTTCTCGGTCAACGTCGTTTTCCCCGCATCCGGGTGAGAGATGATCGCGAACGTGCGGCGCTTGGCGACCTCGCTCTCCAATACTTTGCTTAATTGCGTTGTCATCTGGTTAATTCCCTTCCTTTATCTTCAATCCTCAACTGCTTATCGATACCGCCCAGCTTCCGCACCGAATCAACTTCCGGCGCACAGCGGCCGGTCCGTAACGGCGGCGGCAGCCAATCTTGTGCGCCTTATGTCGGCTTAAGCGCCACCGTCCACGAAGCGTCGTCCAAAAACGTCCGGCTCGTAAACTCGCGCCCCTGCACCACAACCCGGTTCGCATACACCTGCACGTACATGCCCTGCGACTTCTTCTTCGCTACCGCTTGCTCCTGACGGTTCAGCGGACGGCTGACAGAGGAATTATGGAAAAAATGAAACGTCTCTTCGACATAATGCGGTGTGCCGTTGTCAAAATCCATATGGCGATGCCCGCAAAACACGAATACATTCGCATACGGCCGCAGCAGCGCACGGAACTCCTTGGCCCGGATCAACTGCTGCGAACCCCCGTCGCTGCCCATCGGCGGCAGCGGCTGATGGATCATCACGAACAGCGGCCGTCCCGGCTTGTAGAGCGCCGTCAGGCGCTCCTGGAGCCAAGCCATCTGCTCATCCGAATACCACGCGCCTTCGCCCACCTCCGGCTTCTCCTGCACGTACGCCTCCTGCGACAACAGCAAGATCGAATGCTCGTTGGCCGTATACTCGTTGTACACCCGCTCATAACCCATAAAATTCTTGAACTGCTCACGCGATAAAGCGTCGGACTTGCCATTCGGTTTGGCGCTTTGCGCCCAGGCGTTATTCTTGTTCATCCAGATCGTATAATAATCGTGGTTGCCCATATTGGCGTGCAGCGGCGGCAGCCGGTATTCGTCCAGCACCGCGCGCAACTGATCGTAGTCGCGCTGCGTGCCGGTATCGGTCAAATCGCCTGTAACCATAATCGCATCAACCGGGCCGGAGAACGCTTGAATATCGTCAAGCGCCAGCCGCAGCTTGGCGACGGTTTGCGGGTCGGAAGGCGTCACGTGCAAATCGCTTAATATAAAATACGAAAAAAGCGGCTCCCCCGCCACCGGCCCTGCCGAAGCTGCCGGCTCGGGCGAAACGCCGGCGGACGGCGCCGGCGCCACCCGTGCCTCCACCATCCGATTGGTCATTTGAATAAACCATTTGGTAAGCCCAAAGCTGATGCCGATCAAGGATGCGCCGACCAGCAACAGCCATCGCACAAACGACCGTCTGGACATGCCAATCCCTCATTTCCATTGACTTTTTTGGCGCAACAGCTTTTATTATAGCACAAATAGCCCGGCAATGGTTTACCGTAAAGGGCGGCACCCCCAAGCGTGCAGCATCACGTCTGCAAGCCCACCAGACCGGGCAAATCCGTATGAAACAACTCGCCTAACGAACGGACGGGCAACCCGGCAAAGCCGGCATTGACATAGGATAAAGGCGGATCTGCATAATACAATCCCGACAGTTCCGCCAAATAGGTTTGAAACAGTCCGACCTGGTTGGGCACGCAAATTTCATTGACGCCTTTTTCGCCATCGCGCTGCAATTCGCTGACACAGGCAAGAATCGTCTTGAATCGCCCTTTGCCGAATACATCCTCAACAATCCGATGATGCGCCCACGGTTGGACAATTCGTTCGCGAGTTGTAATTTTGGTGGGAATAACCAGCGACGAGGTTTGTTTTTCCGTAGCGTACAACACAATATCCGTAGGTATTTTGTAAGTTTCCCCCGGAATGTGAATTTGCTTGCCGATCGGCATGCCGGTCGTTATCGCCAGCAAGGAACTCATCAGCATTTCAAAGAAAGTGCCCGGGGTTTTCCTGCTGCTGGGCTTGTACAGATCATATACGCACGAAAACGCCTGCGACGCTGTATAAATGAGCTTTCCTATGGCTTCATGCTCGATCACGCATTTTTGAGGATTCACGCTTTTCAGCATCTCCCCCCACAGTCTGACGAACGCGGCGGCGTCATAAATGAACAACTTTTTCAGCACGGGACGCGAATACACCTTGGAGCTTTGGCCAGCTTTTGTGTAAAATACGTAATACTCCTTGCCACCTATCGCGCCCTGCCGGGCTTCTTGTACACCGCCCAATAGATTCAGCGCTTTCACGCAAAATAAAGCAAGCGCATTCAGCGTTCCAACAGCGGACGCCATCGATGCCTTTTGCAGTTTTTTAAAATCCTTGTGAATCTCTTCAAACATAGTATCCATGATCTTAGTCCCTCGATTCTTGAGCAGCCGGGTCCAGCAGAACCTCAACATCTCTAATCAGATCGCTGGCATTCGTTTGCAAGGAACGGCTAATCGTGAAAATGGTGTTTAACGTCGGTCGGCGCTTGCCGCGTTCCAACAAACTGATGTAGGTTCGATCAAGCTCGCAGACCGAAGCCATTTCTTCCTGCGACAGATCATGTTGTTTGCGGTGCTTCTTGAGCACAAGGCCAAAAGCTTGTTCCAGGTTCATATCGTTCCCCTCCTCCTCCATTTTCCAGTCGATGAGACAGTCAGTCCACGGACTATAGTCTTCACCACTATTAACAGAGCCAGGCCTTTGTGATATAGTAGGAATGAGTTGCAAACACAGGTTCTTACACTTCTACACTTGCTTCAGGAGGCTATCATGGCTGGGACATATACTTGCATAGAATCGTTCTGCGGAGCAGGCGGCCTCGGTTTAGGCTTACATCTGGCAGGATTCCGAATAGAAGCGGCATTTGATTGGGATGAATACGCCATACAAACTTACCGCAGCAATCTTTCAGAGAACGCCTTCGTGGCTGATGCCACAGGGGTTAGCGGAAACGCCCTTTTGCAAATTTCCAACCTGGAGCGCGGTCAGCTGGATTTATTCGCAGGCGGGCCTCCTTGTCAGGGATTTTCCAAACAAAAACGAGGCGCACACCTCGGAGACGAACGAAATCAACTGGTCTTGGAGTACGCGCGGCTGGTTGAAGAAATATATCCGAAGTTTTTCATGCTGGAGAACGTCTCCATGCTCGGGCAAAAGAGAGGCGTGCTTTTTATCGAAGCCATGCAGGAGCTGCTGCAGGACTATGAACTGTTCCCGCACTTTTACAATGCGGCCGATTACGGTCTTGCCCAAACGCGCGAACGGTTTATCGTCGTCGGCAAACGCAGAGACATTCTGGTTCCTTTCATCGTACCCGCTCCCACCCGGCACACATGGAGAACCGTCGGAGAAGTGCTGGACGGCCTTCCCGAGCCCCCGGACGATTACAGCGAACATCCCGATTATTTCAATCATCAAAAGGCCCGCATCACGGAAATCAACATCAGGCGGTTTTCTTACGTCCCGCAAGGCGGCGGCTGGAGAGATATCCCCCCGGAATTGCGTCTGAATTGTCATCAGGACGTCGACAGCTCGAAAGGGGGGTGGCCCGACGTATACGGCCGGCTCCGCTGGGATGGACAAGCGCCGACCATTACAGGCGGGTTTGACAGCTATACGAGAGGGCGTTATGGTCATCCGTTGCACAATCGGGCGCTAACGCCCAGGGAAGCGGCGAGGCTGCAAGGGTTTCCCGATCGCTATCGTTTTTTTGGCAACCGTCATCAGGTACGGCACCAGATCGGCAATGCGGTTCCGCCGCTTCTGGCCCAAGCCATCGGACTTCAAGTGCGGACAAGCTTGCAAATGGCCGCAGGCGCCATTCCGCTAAGATACGAGCAACCGCAACAAGTAACCATGGATTACATGCTCAACCTGTAACATCTTCATGCAGCAAAAGGTACAGCCGGGCAGCCGGGCAGCCGGCCATGCATACGAAAAGCAGCCCTGATCGAGAAGGAGTTGCCCCCCATTTGTTGGACGCGACTGCCAACGAAGGTGCAATTCAAAACCTTGCGGCTCTCGCAGCTGCTTTTTTTGTTTTGGGCGTTGTTGCGGGGGATCGCGCAACCCGCTGGCGCAAAAGCTTGGGGCCGGAGCGGACGGACTTTACGAAAAAAAAGCCAACGGGCCGACAGCACCCATTGGCTTTAACAATTCCGTCTAGCTGCCGATCAGAAACGCCCGCGCCGGAGCGGCTTCAATGCCGGTCAGCTTAAGCGGCGCAATGACCATGAAATACGTGCCCGCCGGCACGTCCTTCAGCCGCAGCCCCTCGACAATCATGATCCCGTTGCCCATCAGCGTGCGGTGTGTGCCGTAGTTGGGCTGCGCGCGTTCGATGCCAAGCCCGTCCGTACCAACGCCCTTGATGCCCAGCTCGTGCAAATACGCCGCGCCGCTTTCGTTCAAGTACACGAACTCAAAATCGAACTCCTCGGACAACGAGTTGCGCGTTTTCAGCAAAATCCATTCGCCCTTTTGCAGCGCAAACGGCTCCAGATGCTCGCGGCCGACGCTGTCCTGCACATCCGTCAAATCCAGCACGCGCGCCGTGCCGACCAGATCGGACAGCGGCAGCGTCTCAATCGTCGCCCCGCCTTCGATCATGTGCAGCGGAGCGTCGACATGCGTGCCCGTATGCGCGTCGAGCGTCAGCTTCGACTCATACGCCTTGGCGTTGGAGAAGTTTTGCACATTGTGGAGAATCGGCTTCTTCTCCTCTTTATTTTTGTAAACCTGCATGCCCTCGTGAATCGTCATCGAAATATCGTAAATGTGAAAAATGACAAGTCCCTCCTATGTCAAAACCTTCGTTTTCGGCTCCGTCACCCAATCGACTTCGCCTTCGTTTTGCCCGTTGATCGGCCACCATTTGAAGCCGTCCTCAGCCAGCAGCGCCTGCGCCTTCTCCGGGCCCCAGGAGCCGGCCGGGTACAGATGGAGATCGGCCGCGCTTTCGCGCCAAGCTGCGGCGATGCGGTCAACATACTGCCAGGCAAGCGCCACCTCGTCCCAGCGGGTGAAATACGTCGAATCGCCGCGGGTCGCGTCGTACAGCAGCCGCTCGTATGCCTCCGGCGTGTTGATGCCGATTTGGCAGCTTTGGCAGAAATCCATGGCGATCGGCACGATCACCCCTTCGGAACCCGGCTGCTTGGCGTTCATTTTCAAATAAATGCCTTCCATCGGATTGACGCGGAACACAAGCAGGTTCGGTTCAAGTTGATGTTTTTTGGCCAAGTATACGTTATCCGGGATGTTCTTGAATTCGACGACAACTTCGGTCGTCTTCACCGGCAGGCGCTTGCCCGTGCGGATGTAGAACGGCACGCCCGCCCAGCGAAAATTGTCCACATAAACGCGTGCGGCAAAATACGTCTCCGTCTCGGAGGCCGGGCTGACCGCATCCTCCTCGCGGTAAGCGCGTTGGGCTTTGCCCCTGGCTTGTCCGGCCGCATATTGGCCGCGCACGACGTTCTTGCGCACCTCGTCCGCCGATTCGAACAGGCGCAAGGAGCGCAGCACCTTGACCTTCTCGTCGCGGATATCCTCGGGATGCAGGCGGCTCGGCGGCTCCATCGCCATCATCATCAGCATTTGCAGCATATGGTTTTGGCCCATGTCGCGCAGCGCGCCCGAATGATCGTAATAACCGCCGCGCTCCTCGACGCCAACCGTCTCGCTGAGCGTGATCTGAATGTTCGCGATATATTTGTTATTCCACAGCGGCTCGAAAAAGGCGTTCGCAAAGCGCACAAATTCGATGTTCTGCACCATTTCCTTGCCCAGGTAGTGGTCGATCCGGTAAATGTCCTGCTCCTCGAACACCTGGCGGAGCTGGGCGTTCAGCCGCTCGGCCGAAGACAGATCGTAGCCAAACGGCTTTTCGATCACAAGGCGGTGCCAACCTTTCGTCTCCAGCAAGCCGCCTTCGCGCAGATTGGCCGACACGCTGCCAAACAGCTCCGGCGCCAACGCCAGATAAAACAGCCGGTTGCCGCCGGTCTGGAACTGCTCGTCCAGCCGGTGCGTCAACGCGTTCAGCTCGTGAAAGCCAGCGACATTGTTGATGTCGAGCGACATATATTCAAAATGCTTCGTAAAGCGTGTCCACTCCGCTTCATCGGCAATCGGATAACGGGCGAATTCGCGGATCGAATGCTGAACGTCCTCGCGGAATTGCTCGTTGGTCCGCGGACGGCGGGCCAGACCAACTACGGCGAAGTTTTCGCCGAGCTTGCCTTCCCGGTACAAACTGTAAAATGCCGGGAACAGCTTTCTTTTGGCCAAGTCCCCTGTCGCTCCAAAAATATAAAATACGGCTCCACTCATCTATGCATCATTCTCTCTCTTATTGGAATCGGTAAACGGTATTATGTTTAGCATACCTAAAATGCGTCAGGTATTCAACTTTCTTGAGAATTTTTCTCAAGAAAATAGACGGCCGTCTATACCCCACGCCTAGAAGACGAATAGGCTAATAGCAAATTCGGATTTGAAAGGTGTGACTGATCGCTATGCAGCGCATTTATCCCGTTACCGAAGCCGCCTGCCGGCCGCACTGCGGCAAGCCGGTGCTGATTTACTTGCATGACGGCACCGAAATTTACGGTGTGCTCAGCCGCGTGGAAAAAGACCGCATCATTCTCGGCGAGACGCCGGGCGCGGTGGCCGACACCGCTGGGCGCAAAGCCGGGCGCGGCGGCAAAGCCCGCAGCAAAAGCCGCGGCAAAAAGCCGGCAGCCGGCGTCACGGCGCTGGGGCCTTATGGCTCGCCGGAATACGGAGCGCCTGGCTTTGGCTGGGACTACGGGCCCGGCTACGGCGCGGCATTGACGCTCGAGCTGGCGGCGATTGCCGCTTTGTTCCTGCTGTTCGTCTGACGCGTTGCCGGCGGGCGGGCACAAGCGGCGTCAGCCGGCAGCATGGAGGTGCCGGGGCGGCATACGGCACAAGCGCCGCGGGCCGGAATTGCGCGTTGCGGCAAAGCGCATCCGGGGCGACGGGCCAAGCCGAAGGGCGCCTTCCGATGCCGCTTGAGCTTCGCGTGTGCCCGCTTGCAGCGGATATCGCGCGAAGGCGACGCCGGCACGAGCATCGCGGTCGGCGGGCGCGGCGGGCAGCAGAAGCGTGCAAGGGGCGGGTTTTGCCCGCTCCTTGCCCCTTCCGCTCGCTCGACCGCATCTGCGCGCAGCCGCGCAGGATCAAGGGGCTGTCCGCCGCAGAACGCCGCTGGCAGCGCACCGCGCGGACAAGTCCCTTGGCCTGCTTTTAGCGCAAGGGCTTGCCAAGCAAATAGCAGGCAACCTGCGGCAGCTGCTGCTCGACCCGGTAGCCACGCCGGGCGTAGAAGCCAAACGCCTTCTCGTTGCTGAAATCGACGAACAGCTTCGCCTGACGGCAGCCCTTGGACCGCCCGTACGCCTCGGCCGCGCGCAGCAGTTGCCCGCCCCAACCGCGGCCTTGCACACCGGGATCGACAGCAAGCATGTCGATGAACAACTCGCCTTTTCGGCGCATCGTGGAAATAAAGCCAAACGCGCGCCGGCCGCCTCTGGCCGTGACGAACGTCACGCCGCGGTCCAGCCGCTTGCGGATTTGCCGCGGCGTCGCGTCCGACGGCTGAAAGGTAGACGAGAAAGGCGCGATCTGCTCGACAACCAGACGATGGATGATCGAATCGTCCAGCGAAGCGACTCTTTTGCGAATCATGCGGCAACGCCTCCTTATACAGAAGCTATGCTCCTATCATATGTCGCAACCGCTGACGGCGCTTCCGCGAGCCGCCCGGCGCGCGGCCAGATTTGCGTATTTTGGGGCAGATTCGGGCAAAAACATCGTCGAGTTGAGCGGCAAACTACCGCCGTGCGAAGCCCGTTCGCCTGCCGGGCATACCGTTGCCGCGCTCCTCTCCGCAGCGCAAAGCCTGCGCGCGGTGCGCGGTTTCTGGCGCGCAACCAACAGCCGACGGCAGCTATCGGACCGGCGATACGGCGGCTTGCCGGCCGCGGCGAAAAAAAATCGTTCGTTGGCGCCATTTTGCTTAAAAAGCTGTCAAGTGCCAATTTACCCCAACCTGCAGCAGTGGTATAGTGAAGGTATAGGGAAACTTCGGAACCAAGAGAGGTGAAGGATCATGATTTCCGCCAGCCCGATCTACATGACCAACGTCTACCGCGCCAACCACGATTTTTACCGCGTAAGCGCCGCGCGCGCCGCAGCGCCGGTCAAACCGGTCGTGTCGCGCCAGCCGCTGAATCTGCCGTTTGAACGGCTCGCTTACAAGCAGCTGGCGCAAACGGCGGCAAGCGGCGTCGCCAGCCTTGTGCAGTCGGCGCAAAGCGCCCGGCAAGCCGCCCAGGCGTTCCTCGCCGGCGGCGGCGCGGCGCTGGTCGACCGGCGCGCCGTCACCTCGACGAAGCCGGGCGCCGTCAGCGGCGAAGCCAAACCGGGCGCGGCGCTCAAGAGCTACCGCGTCCAGGTGAGCGCCGTCGCCGCCGCGCAGCGCAATGCGGGCGCATCCGTCAGCCGCGCTGCAGCGAGCCCCGTCCAGCAAGGCTGGAACGAATTCGAGCTGCAGCAGGACGGCGAAGCGGCCCGCTTGCGCTTTTACGTCGGCGCCGGCGAGACGGCCGAGCAGACGCTCGGCAAACTGCGCAGCGCGATCAACCGCTCGGGCGCCGACGTGCAAGCCGCGATGGTCGATGACGGCAGCGGACAATCGCACCTGCAGCTCACCTCGCGCCGCACGGGCACGCAGTCGGCGTTTACGCTGCGGGACATTTCCGGCAATGCCGTCGACGCGTTTGACCTGAATCGGCCGGAAACAGCGGCGCACAACGCCGCTTACCAGGTCGACGGCGGCCCTGAGCACACCTCCCAGTCGAATGATATCGAGCTGGAAGGCGGCAACTTCACGCTGCACCTGCATGCTGCGGACGAAGAAGCCGTAACGCTGACGACGCAAGCGGACAGCGAGGCGATGCTCAAGCCACTGCGGCAGCTCGTTGACAGCTACAACCGCTTCCGGCGCGGGCTGGAGGAATCGCCGAGCAGCTTGAACCGTTCCGCGCTGCAAAGCCTGGAACGCGCCGCGCGCCCGGCCACGCTCAACCAACTGGGCGTGACGGAAGACGACGACGGCTCGCTGGCGCTGGACGAAGCGGCCTTCAAAGAGCAAGTCGCCGATCATTACGGCGACGTGCGGCAAAGCCTGAGCGGCGTCGGCGGACTTGCCGCCGGCCTGAGCGCCGGCTTCGCCCGGCTGGAGCAGCGGCCCGCGGAGTCGCTGCTGCGCTTCGACGGCTCGCCGCTGCAAGCCTACGGCCAATACCGCGCCAAGCTGCAGGCGTATTTGCCGGTGCCGCTAAGCGGGCTGCTGCTCGACCAGTCGATGTAAACGAACAAAGGAGCTTGAAAGCGGACGGCGGCCAGCCGCTCCTGCCTTTCAAGCTCCTTTTGCGCTGCATCGACCATCAAGCGCAGCTCCGGCGCCAAGCGCCTGCCTCCCGGCGGCTGTCCACCGCCCCTCGCAGCCGTCAAAACTGCATGCTCAAATAGCTGAGCGTGCCCAAATCATAGCTGCGGTGCAGCACCTGCGCCCGCTGCTCGCCCCCGCCGCTGCCAAACGCCAGCAGCAGCGGAACAAAATGCTCGGCCCGCGGCACCGCCTGCCGGGCATAAGGCGCGGCTTGTTCGTAATCGAACAACGCCGCCAGATCGGGCTGTTGCAGCTGCTCCACCAGCCAATCGTCGAACTGCACGGCCCACGGCTCCGGCTCCTTCTGGCCCCAGTGCAAAGCGCGCAGGTTATGCACGGTCGCCCCGCTGCCGAGCACCAGAATGTTCTCCGCGCCAAGCCCCTGGAGCGCCTGCCCGATCCGGTATTGCTCCGCAGCCGGCAAATACGGATGCACCGAGATTTGCACGACCGGCACGTCCGCCTGCGGGAACAGCCGCGAGAGCAACGTCCACGAGCCGTGGTCAAGACCGCGCGAGCCGTCCGTACGGACCGCAATGCCCGCCTCCCGGAAGCGTTCGACCACCGTGCCGGATACCGCCGACGACCCGCGGGCCGGATACACCACCTGGTACAACTCGTCGGGAAAGCCGCCAAAATCATAGATCGTCTCATACACATCATCATGCGCGGAAACCGTCAGCGTCGCGCTCTCCCAATGCGCCGTAAACACGACGACGGCCTGCGGCGCCAGCCCCTTGCCAAACTCCGTCAAAAACGCCGTATACGGCGAATCCTCAATCGCCAGCATCGGCGACCCATGCGACAAAAACAGCGGTCTGATCATGCAACATCCCTCCCGAATTTAACGGTGCCGGCCATACGGCGGCTGTCCAAACCCGTCCGCCTGCCGTGCAGCCACGCTTCTGTCCACCTCCGGCAGCACAGCACCGTCCCTACCTTTTAACTTACTTTATGTAAGTTAGTTTATAATAATAATTAAATTTCGTCAAGTAACTTCATGACAAGCAAAACGGCCGCGCCAGCAACCTTTCGGTCCCGGCGCAGCCGCGCTCACAAGCGATTTTGTTCGGCTTAAAAAATCTTTTTGCCCAAAACATGATCCAGCGGTACAAAGCCGATCACCCGGCTGTCCATGCTGTTGTTGCGGTTGTCGCCCATCACGAAGATGTGATCGGCCGGCACGGTCCACGTTTTGTCGTTTTCCGGCGTTTCGTTCATTTGCTCGTTGATATAAGGCTCGTCGAGCATCTGGCTGTTGCGGTACATATGGTGATCCTTCAATTCCAGCACGTCGCCGGGCTTGCCGATCACCCGCTTGATCCAGATATGCTTGTCGTCGGAACGGGTAAACAAGCTGAGCAGCGGGCTTTCCATCAGATCGTCCTTGAACGTGCGCTTCAACGTCACCCGGCTGTCGATAATGACGATATCGCCGTAATCCGGCTCGTAGGAGAACGTATGAGACAGCTTGGAAACGTATACCTTTTGCGTATCATGCAAAGTAGGGTCCATCGAATGGCCCGACACCTTGGTCGACTGGAAAACGAACACCCCTAAAAACACGACAAGCACAAACGAAATGGCAATGGAGCCGATCCAGCTCCAGATTTGCTTGACCACCTTCATCAATTCCTCTCCCCTTTCTCCCTATTCAGCCAGCCCGTGCTTAAACGCGTAAATCGCCGCTTGCGTGCGATCCTCGACGCCAAGCTTGGCCAGCACATTTGTCACGTGAAACTTGACCGTTTTAATACCGATAAACAGCTCGTCAGCAGCTTCCTGATTGGACTTGCCGGCAGCAATCAGCCGCAGCACCTCCATCTCGCGTTCGGTCAGCTCTTCATGCGGCGCGCTCGCCGGCTTCGGCTGGCGGAAGCGGTTCATGATCTTCGAAGCGACCTGCGATTCGAGAATCGACTGGCCCTTGGCCGCGGCGCGGATCGCTTGGGCGATCTCCGAGGCGCGCGACGTTTTCAGCAAATAGCTGAACGCCCCCGCTTCCAGCACCGGATACATCTTTTCGTCGTCCAAAAAACTCGTCAGCACGATCACCTTGCAATCGGGATACAGCTGCAGCAGCTTGCGCGTCGTTTCGATGCCGTCCATGCCCTCCATCACGAGGTCCATCAGCACCACGTCGGGACGGTATTCCTGAGCCAGCCGGATGCCGTCATGGCCGTTGCTCGCTTCGCCGACCACCTCGATGCCGTCTTCGGTGCCCAGCACGGCGGCCAGCCCGATCCGCACCATCTCGTGATCGTCGACGAGCAGCACCTTAATATTCGTGTCCATCCGCTTCTCCTCCATCCACTAAAATCGGAACGCGCACCTCGATCCGGGTCCCCCGCTCCGGCGCCGTCACAATATGCAGCGAGCCGCCGATTTCATTGACCCGCTCCTTCATCGATACGATGCCGTAGGAGGTATGCTTCTTCTCGTCAAGCTCGAAGCCGACGCCGTTGTCGCGAATGCCCAGACGAATCCCGTCAGGCCGGCGCACCAGCCGCACCTCCAGCTTCGTCGCCTTGGAATGGCGCAGCGCATTGGACAACGCCTCCTGCACGATGCGGAACAAATGATCTTCGATGCCTTTGGCCAGGCGGATTTCGTCATCCATATCCCAGGCGATGTCCATCGGCACCTTGGCCGCCAGCTCCTTCAACAGCTCCACCAGCCCCTCCGACAGCCGCTTGCCCTCCAGATGCACCGGACGCAGATGAAGCAGCAACGCCCTCATCTCCGACTGCGCCACAGACGCCATCTCCTCGATCAAATAAATCTGCCGCTGCGCCTTCTCGAAATCCTTATCCAGCGTGCGGCCGACCGCCGTCGCCGTCATGGAAATCGCAAACAGCTGCTGGCTGACGGCATCGTGCAGCTCGCGGGCAAGCCGCTGCCGCTCTTCAATTACCGCAGAGAAACGGGCCTTCTCCGCCAGCTCGGCGTTGTCGTTGGACAACCGCTGCAAAGACGTGACCTGCTCCTCCCACTTTTTCGTGATGCGCGCCAACTGCTCGCCGAGCCGGCCGATTTCGTCTTCGCCGAGGTGGATGGTCGTCCGGGAGAAATTCCCTTTTTCCAATAATACCATGGTTTCCATCAAAGGCTCCAGCCGACGCGTAATCCGACTGCTTGACCAGTAGCCGTAAGCGATGCCGATGCCCACCGTAATCGCGATCAGCATCAGGCTCGTCTGCACCCCTTGCTGCCAGGTGCGGAAGGTGACAATCAACTGGTTGGAATTTAAAAAATAAATGATGACGCCAAAAATGACCAGGCTGAGGAAAATCGACTCGCCCATGCTGCGCCATATCATGTTCGTCAAGCCGCGCCTATTGCCGTCCAATGTGCGATGACCCTCCTGTCGCCCGATCTCGCCGCTTGCGCGGCCGCATTTGCTTTTTACACAATCTTGATCGTAACATTGCCGGCGAGAAAAGAGATGATCAGCTTCACCCGATGGTCGCAGGCGTCCGCGTTTGGCGACTGCCACTCCAGCTTGTTCATCACCCCGGTCTCGCGCTCGTAAGCCGCATCGATTTGCCCGAATACAACCGAAGCGCTGACCGTCACGCCGATATCCTCAGGCACCTTGATGTCGACATCGCCGACAATGCCCTGCAGGACGAGCGTCGTTTCCCGCTGCTCAAGAATCGCCAGCGACAAATCGATATTCGTCTCGCCGACGACGTGCCAGATGCTGGTGCTGCGCAAAATCCACGGCTCCTTGCCCCAGCGGATGCTATCGATAAACTTGTGCTTTTGCTGGAACGAATCGTCGTTGTTCACCCGTTTGGAGCGAATCAAATACAAGCCGAACCCGATCAGCACAATCGCCAGCACAACCGACATATGATTGCCAAGCAAAATCAAGCCGCCGATGCCGATCAGCACGAAAGCCCGGCGCGTCTCGCCGTGCGCCCGCCAGCGGTGAATACCCAGCAGAATGAGAAACGCCGCCAGCAAGGGAAAAAGCCCAATCGTGTGCTCCAGCAGCAAAAAAAGACCCACGCCGATCAAAACAAGCGCCGTATTGCGGTTGCGGTTTCCCGGTTTCGTCTCTTCCTCCATGCCTCGCACCTCCTCTGGCTGCCGCGTTGTCCCGAAAATCGTGAAACCTAACCCGTTAATGAAGCAAAAGCCATAGCGGCATCATTCTCGCCCTATGGCTTTCATCCTTGTCTAGCATACCATAACCCGTGCCCGGCTTCCAAGCTGTAATTGCCTGGTCCGCAAGGCCCCTTGGGCCGCGCTGCGCTGCGCCACCGGCTGCTTGACGGGCGGCTGCGCGCTGCGCCGGTCGAGCTGGGCGCCCCCTCGCGCGGCGCGCGGCTACCGGCACGCGGGCGACTGCCGCACGGCGGCGGTCAGCCCCGTATGTGCCGCGCACCCAGCACGCGTGCGTGGGCGCGCGGCGCGGCAGCCGGCGCACAACCTGCGCCGGCTCAGCGCGGGCGGCCCGGCCCGTTGCCGTTGTCGCCGCCGTGGCCCGTGCGCTCCCATTCGCGGCGCAGCTTGCCGTGAGCGGCTTGCAGCTCGTGCCGCAAATTGCCGGCCGCTTCCTTAAGCGTCTCGCCCGACATGCGGCCCGCCTCCTGCAGCGCCTGCCCGACCTCGCGGCCGAGCACCTTGCCGGCCTCGCCCAGCTCGCGCAGCCCGTCGCGCATGCCGGCGGCCGTCATCGGCCGCTCGCCGCGGTGCGCCGCTTCCCAGCCGCAGGCTGCGCCTTGCGCCGTCGCAGCCGCCGCGCGAGCCAGCGCCAGCTCGTCCGCGAGCTGCAGCACCGCGTTCTGGCTGTGCGCGTACAGCTCGCGGTATTGCTCCGCCGCGGCCTCCTCGCGCTGCTTCTCCTGCAGCGCCAGCCGGGCCAGCGCCTCTTCGCCGGCGCGCATCGCCAGCTCGGCCTGCTCGCCGCGCAGCCCGGCCATCTCTTCGGCGCTGACGGCGTGTTGCCGCAGCTCGATCGCCTTGCGCACCGCTTCCTCGTAACGCCGCTCCAGCTCGCCGACCGCCGCATGCGGCGGCGCCGTACGCTCGATGACGTCATTCCAGACGGCTTCCGTCATTTTGCACACTCTCGTAAACACGTTCATGTTTCACACCCCGCCATCAATTTGAGTTAACCGTGGTACGAATGCGACTGCTGCTTGAGGATCGACACGCCGTACGAAATCATCGCGATCGCGATCAGGATGCCGATCAAGCCGGACAACTTCACAGCCAGAATCAACCCACCGAGCCCGAACAACACCCAGCCGATTTTTTTGCCGTTGCGAATGCCCAGGTAGCCGAACCCGATCAGGGCCAGCGGCGCCAGAAGGCCCATCAAATGCAGATGCAGCCCCAGCTTGTTTAACGCAATGACGACCCCCATTGCAATCAGCAGCAGCGCCAGACCGCTTTTTCCATTTACCGCCATATATAGTTCCACCTTTCCGGTTGCTCTTGATAGTTCTAGTGTAGCGCATCCGCCGGCGGCTCAAAACGGACCCGCGACTGTTTTGCTCCTAGACCTAAGTCCAGGGCCGCCCCCCGACCTTCCACATTTTGGTCGTTGAGCGTGTCCGGCGTCGATGGTAAACTAATTGCAGCCGAGTCCGGCGCACTTTTTCCAAGTGCTGGTACGGGGGACGATTTACTTGGGGTGAATATTTGCCGTTTCGCGCGCGCAAGCTAGGGAGAACCTTCTTCCCGAACCCGTCAACTAACCTCGGAGGCTCCAGAAGGAGGAACCTAATTGAATAGATGGATGCACAAAGGGCTCGCCGGCCTGCTTGTGTCATGTTCCGTGCTCACCGCCGGATGGCTGGCTCCGCCAGCAGCGCATGCCGCCGACAGCCAAGCCGTCAAGGTGCAGGTGAACGACCAGTTGATCGCCTTCCCGGACGCCCAGCCTTTTCTCGATCAAAACCAAAGCACCCAGGTGCCGGTCCGTTTTGTCACCGAACGTTTGGGCTACACCCTCGATTGGAGCAAGGTCGGCCAGCAAGTGCAAGTAACGCTCAAAAACGACCGTCATACGATCGTGTTAACTTCGGGCAACGCAACGGCGATGATCGATAACGAACCTGTGACGATGGCGACTTCCGCCGAGTTCAAAAACGGCCGCGTCTTCGTGCCGCTGCGCTTTATCTCCGAAGCCGCCGATGTGCAGGTGCATTGGGAGTCGGCCAGCCGCTTGGCGCTTGTCAGCAGCGACGGCAAACAACATACCCCGGACTACGAAGTATTTGAAGCGACGGCTTATTCGGCCGACCCTGCCGAGAACGGCGGGTACGCGGCTTACGATTATATGGGCAATCCGCTCGCGCTTGGTACGATAGCGGTCGATCCGAACGTTATCCCGCTGGGCAGCAAGCTTTATATTGAAGGTTATCATTTTGCCGGGCTGCCGGTGGGCGGCATGTACGCATACGCCACTGATATCGGCGGAGCCGTGAAAGGCAACCACCTCGACATTTACATTCCCGGCTCAGCCGCGAGCTTGAGATCGTTTGGGGTTCAAAAAGTAAAAGTGTACCGCATCACCGAATAGCGATGCCGAAAGCGACCCGATCGGGTCGTTTTTTCATGGGGCGCAAAAAAGAGCCCGCAAGAGGCCCTTTGGCTAAGATAAAATATGCATCTGTTCAACGTGCCGTTTCGTTTCCGCCGTGCCGAGCTTGTGGATCAGGGCATACGCCGTTTTCAGGGCATCGTCGTAGCCGTCATTGGTTTCATCGTGGTGATAAGCGATGCCCAACGCAGGAACCACTTGTACGGCCGTCGCTTGATCCCAGCGCGCCAGTTCCTTGAACGCTTCCTCCAACTGTCCGCGTTCCTCCGGCGTCGCTTCGATTTCCAGCTCGTAGGAGGCGTCTCCCTGGTTTTCCATCATCGTGCGCGATTGCACGGATATATAGTAGCGTTTTTTGTCCATGACGCACCCCTTCCGTTAGGTTCCATTAAGTTCCATAATGTTGATAGGCAAAAAAGCTGATCACAAGCACCGCGGCCACGACAATCGACAAATACGCCCAAATTCCCGGATTCGCAAAAAAACGGTGCCTGTAGGTAGCCGCACTCATGCTGTTATCCCGCTCGTGTTGTTGCTGCTTGCGTGCCACCACGAACGAAGCGATCAAGCCGGCAATCAGGATGACCGCGCCTGCGATATAGTAATACGTCATCGGCGTGCACTCCTTTATTCGTCTGCTGTTGGCTATTAATATCCGCCGGGTCCGGTGTTCTTATTCATGCGGCCGGCGTTGATGTGTTGACGGCGACGGTTCAGCGCGCGTTCTTGCGCGGCGGCCTTTTTTCCGGGGTGCGAGCGAGCGACACCCGGAGCGCGGGGCCTGCTGCATGGCAGCTGGCAGAGCAGACTCGCATACAAACAAGCATACCCGGAGAGGGTACGCTCGTTGGATTGGAAGCAAGTTATGCGTTATATCGCGGTCCGGCTTTTCAGCCGTCAGCTTTTAACCAGCTTGGCGGCGAGCACCGGCTTGCCGCGCGGCTTTGCGCCGTGGGCATCGGGCTCCAGCGTAATGGCGATCTGATCGTAATCCTGCAGCTCCATCGTATAATACAGTCCGCCCGTGCCGTTGTGCGTCAGGAACGTCCCGGCGTTGACCGCATCGGCTCCTTTGATCAGCCACACCTGATAAGCCTCGCTTCCTTGCAGCTCAGGCAGCTGCTCCGCCTGGACGAGCAAGTGCGCGCCCTTGGTATCGATCATGATGGTCGCCAACCCTTGCGCCACACTATCGGCATCAGCTCCGCTTAGCGTTACGACATTGCTGATCTGCGCCTCGACGCTCGGCATATGGTTCATGGCGATTTCCGCGCGCAGCTCGCGCAGTTGTCCGCGCAGATCAAACGCATACCAGCCAAGCAACAGCACCGCGGCGGACAAGCCACCGTAAATCCACGGCTTAAAGCGGTCGCGCGGCCTCGCGCGCCGCGCCGCTCGCGGCAGCCGTATTTCCGGCGCTGCCGCTTGCATATGCCCCGCGCCATCCGCGGCACGCTGTCGCTGCTGGGCCGGCTCCATAGGCGCAACGTGCGGGGCGCCAAGCGCTGAGCCGGCCGGCGGCGGGGCGGCAGGCTCCCGCTCCAACAGCGGCGGTCCCGGCGCTATCACCGGCTCATCCGGTGTACCACCTGCCGCAGCCACAGGCTCCGCGGATACGCGCTCCACTTGACCCGTCATTGCAATAACCGGAGTTTTCAAAAGCGCTTCCCATTCTTTTTCCGTCACACCTTGCTCTTGGCCCGCGTCTATGGCAGATCCCGCATAACCAGCGGCTCCCGTCGCATCTGTATGACCTTTTTTATCTGAATCTGTATGGTTTTGATCTACATGTTCCTCATGATCCACACGTTCCTCGTGATCTACATGTGCCGTATGATCTACACGCCCCTCATGATCTACATGTTCCACACGATCTGCACGTTCCGCATAATCTGCATGTTTCTCATGATCGACATGTCCCCCATGATCTGCACGTTCCGTATGATCTACATGCTCCCCATGATCTGCATGTCCCTCATAATCTACATGCTCCGTATGATCTACATGCTCCCCATGATCTGCATGTCCCTCATAATCTACATGCTCCCCATGATCTGTATGTTCCACGCGATCTACATGTTCCTCATGATCTACACGCTCCTCATGATCTACATGTTCCACATGATCTACATGTTCCACATGATCTACATGTTCCTCATGATCTACATGTCCCTCATGATCTGCATGTCCCTCATGATCTGCACGTTCCGCATGATCTACATATTCCGCAGCATCCACATCATCGCCAGCACCGGCCCGGTCATTTTCCGCGCCGCGCACCACATCGGCCGCCCGCGTCAAATCCGCAAACCGCCGCTCGCTGGTCGCCGACGTGCCTAACACCCGCGCCTGCATGCCTTCCGGCATGGCCACCGGCTCCACGGCCAGCGGCAACAACCCGATCACAGCCAACAGCTCGTCCAATCCGTCTTGGCAAGCCGGACATTCGGCAAGATGCCGCTCGAATGCATTTCGCTCCCGGGCATCCAGGCCGCCCAGCGCATACATCTCCAAGTCATCGCACATAAGTACAGGTTCATTCATCGCTGCAATTCATCCTTCCCCATTCCTGTCCGCTGCTGCCGTAATTGCTTTATGGCAAGCCGCACCTTGCTTTTTACGGTTCCAAGCGGAACCGCCTCAGCAGCCAATACCTTAATGCAAACATCCAGCCGGTCAGTTGGCTGCAACCGCCAGCGGAACGCTCCGAGCATGCCACATGCGCAGAAACAGCTCCTGCACCGCTTCCTCGGCCATGATCGGGTCCTGAACGATCCGGTAGGCGAAGGCGTAGACGGGCTGCTCATATTTTTCATATACATATCGCAAAGCTTCCGCATCCTTGCTGACGATCCGCTGCATCAGTTCCTGGTCGGTTATGGAATCATTCATCAAGGATCTCCTTTCAGAAGTGTCCCTTCTCAATTATACTTCGTAAAAAACCATTGTCGGGAATAACGCAAAAATTTTGCCTGCCGGTGCTCCGCCCTCTCTCAAGGCCCACAGAAACAAAACTCATCAAACCTTTATCGCAAAAACTGATGATCGCGCTGCCTGGCTTGACCCTGCTGCTGCCATCCGCCATCAGCGCGCCCCACCGCACGGCGTACCAAGCAGCGTCTCCGACCTGCATTGTGCACTGGAGCAGTTGCTCGGCGAGCACAGCCTGCCAGCAATCATCGCCATGCCCAAGGAATCGACGGCGCATCCGATTTCCACGACGCAGCCGCCGCCCGGTGGCAACCGGCGTTCACCTTTTTTTATAACACAGCCACTGCCTTCGATTTAGCCGGAGCCGCCAGCGGAAACACCAGTTCCACCTGCGTCCCCGTCCCGGGAACACTCGTAAACCGGATCGTTCCCTTCATCGCTTCGACAAGCCGGAACGTCACCATCAGGCCCAACCCCGTCCCCGTTTCCTTCATCGAGTAATACGGGCTGCCCAAACGTTTTAGCTGTTCAGGTGTCATCCCCTTGCCGGTATCGGTGACAAGCACGATCGCCTGATCCCCGCGCTCAACCACTTCGATTTCCACCGTGCCGCCGCCCTCAATCGCCTCGACCGCATTTTTCAGCACATTCATCAATACCTGCTGCAGCTTGTACTTGTCGGAGTACAACCGCGGATTGCCGTTCAACCGCACGTTCAGCTCGACGCCGTGCATCAAGGCGAAGGCCTGAACCAGATCCGTCGTCGAACGGACCACCTCCACCAGCAAAAACTCGGTCACATGATCCAACTGCGGCTTGGCGAAGCTTAAATAATCGCTGATGATTTTTTCGGCCCGGTCCAGCTCCGTGATCGCCGTGGAAATAAACTCCTTGTTTTTATCGACCAGCGTCTCGCGGGTCAACTGCAAAAAGCCGCGCACCACCGTAAGCGGGTTGCGGATTTCGTGCGCCACCGAAGCGGCCAGCTCGCTCATTACCATCAGCTTTTCCGACTGGGCCAGCTCCTGACGCATTTTGAATGTTTCGGCAATATTTTCGATCAACAGCCCGGCAACCAACAAAGTCGCCACATACAAAGCGGCAATCAACAAGACCGACGAATACCCGTGTTGGAAAAAGAACGTCTCCTGCTTGAGACGCGAGTATCCGTAAAGCTGCGTCAGCGTGAGGCAAAACGAAAACAACCCGCAAACCGTCAGCACCGGCACGCGCACCCAAGGCTGCCAGTGGATAAAACGCGGGCGCAGCAGCATCAAACTAAACGTATTCAAGGCCACGGAAAAATAAACAAGAAACAACGCATCTCCACCCATCGCAATCCGGTACAGCAACATCATGATCATCGCCAAAAATCCCGCCCGGCGGCTGCCGTACAAAAACGTCAAAATCAGCACCACCCAGCGCAAATCCCAACGAAAGCCGTCAAACGTAATCGGCAGCGACACGCAAAACACGGCGCAAATGCCGCCGACAATGCCAAACAGCCAATCCTTGTTCCAGCCGGACTTGCCCATCAGCATAAACTGGCACGCCAAAATGGAGATCAGAATCGCCAGCACCTGCAAAAATAAGTCTTTGACCATCTCCAGTTGTCCCCTTTATGTAAAGAAAATCCATCAGGGCAGGCGTCCAATCAACATTTACCCCGGGTACATATGGTATATCAGAACAGCGGAAAAGGGATGACGACATGAGCGCAACAGCGGATGCGGCGGATGCCGACCGGCCGGCGCTATGCTGCTCCTTGGAATGCTGCTCGTCAGCGGCCTTGAGCGTTTTGCCATCTAAACCATTTATATGAACGATACGGGAGGGATTTGCATGTCTTATGTAGCCGGATGCGCGCCTGCAGGTGGACTGTGGACTACAACAGGTACTATTTTAGTGCTTTATGTGCTGCTTGTCATCATTCTTCGCACTTTCTATTGAGGATTGGACGGCAGCCGGCACCCTGCGGCGCGGCGCCGTCCACGCCAACCAGCCTTTGCCCCAAGCGGACAAAGGCTGGTTTCTTCCATCAACCGGGCGGACAAGCAGCGGCGACAGGCACGCCAAACACCCCGGCGATATCGCCGGGGCGGCTTATTGGATATGCCTAAGCCAGCTTCCTGCTTGCCAACCTACGGAATCCGCAGCGGGTACGCCTGCACCCGCTGGCCACGGACAAAACCACTTCCGCCGGCAGGCAGCACGATCAAGCAATCGGCATCTTTAATTGTCACCATCAAGCTGGATTTATCTGTGCCGGCGGGCCGAACGCGCAAGCAGCCATCTTCTTCGCGTGTTATTCCCCTGACATAACGCGGATACGCGGAGCCTTTCGTGTAATCCTCGTCCAGCAGCGCCGTGAACGGGCGGGGGACAGGCTCGGCGCAACCCAGCATCGCGCGCAGCACCGGGGCGGCGAACAGCTCGAAACCGACGAACGAAGCGCCGGGATTGCCGGACAACGCCAGCAGCAGCTTGCCGTTCAGTTCAGCCGCGCTCGTTGGGCTGCCTGGCCGCAGCGCAACCTTATTAAACAACAGCCGGCCGCTCCAGCGCGCGAACAACTCGACGAGCACATCGCGGTCGCCAACGGAGACGCCGCCAGTCGTCAGCACCAGATCGGCGTCACGGCAAGCCAGCTCGATCGCACGCTCCACCTGCTCGGCATCATCGGGCAGCGCCGGCATGATCACTGGCTCGCCGCCCGTCTCCAGCACCTGCGCAGCGAGCATATAGCTGTTGCTGTTGCGGATGCGGCCCGGCTGCAACGGTTCGTCGACGTTCAGCAACTCCGTGCCGGTGGAAAAAATCGCCACACGCGGCTTGCGCAGCACGCACACCTCGTGATGGCCAAACGTCGCAAGCAGCGCCGCTTCGCCCGGCCCGATGCGCACGCCGGCGTCGAGCAGCCGCTCGCCCGCGGCTATCTCGCCCGCAACGGGCGTAATATTGCTGCCTGCCGGCAGCGCCTTGCGGATGCCAACCACCGCGCCGGCAGCGGCGCGCTCCAGGGCATCCGTCATCTCCAGCATGACGACCGCGTCCGCGCCTTCCGGCACGACAGCCCCCGTCATGATGCGGGCCGCCGCGCCAGGCGCAAGCCTGTGGCGCGGCACATCGCCGGCGGCGATCAACTCGCCGACGCACAGCTGCGCCGGCCGCTCCGGCGTCGCTCCGGCGATGTCGGCGGCGCGCACGGCGTAGCCGTCGACGCCGGAACGGCGAAAATGCGGCACGTCGCAAGCCGCATCCAGCGGCGCGGCCAGACGCCGGCCGAGCGCCTGCGCGAGCGGCAGCGTCTCTACGACCGTGCGGTGCGCATACGGCAGCAGCAGCTCGCGCGCGGCCGCGACGCCAAGCGCCTGACGGCCGAAACGCAGCGCAAGCTCGGAAGCGGAATCTCGCTGTGACATCGCCTCAGCCCCCAATCTGCGACATCCGCCGCTCGGTGGGCGTATGCGACATGCTGGCGCTGATCAGCGCTTGCGCCATTTCATGGCTTTCCGGCTTGATCCCCAGCGCGCGGAAAAACAGCTCCTCCACCGCGACATCGTCGCCCAGCAGCGGCCGCACATTAAATTCGTCCGACCAATACAGGCACGGCTTGATATTGCCATCCGCCGTCAACCGCAGCCGGTTGCACGTCTGGCAGAAATGATCGCTCACCGGATGAATCAGCCCGAACGAGCCCTGCGCTCCGGCCAGCCGATAGTTTTGCGCCGGTCCATTGCCGTATACAGCCGCGGTCGGCTCCGCCGGCCAGCCGCGGGCCGCGCAGCGTTCCAGCACTGTGGACAGCGGCACATATTTGTTTTTCCAGCCCTCGTCCTGATGGCCGATCGGCATATATTCGATAAAACGCACCTGCACGGCGCGCTCCATAGTCATTTGCAAAAAATCGTCAATCTCGTCGTCATTGATCCCCTTCATCAACACAACATTCAGCTTGATCGGCGCCAGACCAACCCGATAAGCCGCCTCGATGCTCTCCAGCACCCGGCGAATATCACCGCCACGCGTAATCAGCGCAAAACGGTCGGCGCGCAGCGAATCCAGACTGATGTTGACCCGGGTCAGACCCGCGGCGCGCAGCTTGTCGGCTTTGCCGGCGAAATAAATGCCGTTGGTCGTCAGCGCGATATCCTCAATGCCCGGAATGATCGACAGGCGCGAGACCAATTGATCCAAATGTTTGCGAACAAGCGGCTCGCCCCCGGTCAACCGCAGCTTGCGTACCCCAAGGCCAGCGACAATCCGCACCACCTCGGCAATTTCGTCAAACGTCAGCAGCCGTGCCTCGGGTTCAAATTCCATTCCCTCTTCTGGCATACAATACACACAACGTAAATTACAGCGATCCGTCACGGAAATGCGCAAATAATCATGCATACGTCCAAAACGGTCCATCAGCAAGCGTGGCATAGGAGTCACCTTCTCTCTACGTCATTATGGCATATTCCCTTACAAAAATATAGAAAATAATCGCGTTACGATTAAAAAATAAAGCTTCATTTTAATTTCATGTTATATAAAATGACATAAAATAACCAAATCAACAACTTGCAGAGCGCCTGCTGCGCTCAGCGCTCCCCGCCGAACACGTCCTCCGGCGTGTTCCAGTTCGTCGCGAAGCCGGGCCCGATGCCCATCTCGCGAAACAGCTCCTCCTCCGCCTGCACGCAGCGGAGGCGATCCAGCAGCGCCATCATCCGGCGCTCGCCTGCTTCCAGCAGCGCCGCCGCCGCCGCTGCTGCCGGTTCCGCTGCATATACCCCATGCAGCGGATGCGTGCGGCCGCCAAGGCGCGGCACCGTCGCGTCGACGCCAGCGCCCGTGCAACATGCGGCGAGCGCCGCGGCGGCCGGAGCCGATACGTACGGCATGTCGCAGCCGACGACCCAGATCAGCCCCGCCTTGACCTCGGCGGCGGCAGCGTGCAGGCCGGCCAGCGGGCCGGCCCCGGGATAGGCGTCGGGGATGCAGCGCACCGCCGCCCATGTCTGGCCGCCGTCCGCAGCCGGCGGCCACAGCGCCAGCGCCGGATGCAGCGCCTCGGGGGCGTTCGTCACGACGAACACCTGCGAACACAGCCGGCTCATTTCCCGCAGCTGGCGCAGCAGCAGCGGCTCCCCGCCGAAGGGCAGCAGCGCCTTCGGCCGGCCCCCCATCCGGCGGCTAGCCCCGCCGGCCAGAATCACCCCGCGAATCACGACGGCAGCCCGGCCAGCCGATTCTCAAACGATTCGCGCCAGCTCGCGGACAAGGCCGCCACGCGCAAAATCCGCTCGATGCCCGCGCGGTTCCCCTTGTCCGTATACTTGATCCGGTTGGCGAAAGCAACCGTAACGCCGCCGGTATCACGCTCCAGCAAGCGCAGTGTGGGCTGAGGCGGAATCACGCCTTCTTGCAGAACCCGGAAGTAGTACCCTGTGAAACCACTCTCCTGCACGTGCATCGCCAGATCAGGGACCCCATAACGCGCGGCCAGCTTGTAGCACGGCTGGCGTGGCTGTGACACCTGCACGACGGCTTCGCCGAGCTGGAGCTTATCGCCAATGCACACCTCGGCTTCGGGCAAGCCGCGCACCGTCACATTTTCCCCAAACGCCCCATACCCGAGTTTGCGCTCCAGCTTCTGCTCCCAGTAACCGTAATGTTCCAAGCAGTATACGCAAAGCGCCTTATCTTCGCCGCCATGATGCACCAGATCACCCTGCCCGTCACCTTCAAGCTGCGCTCTGGATAAATACAAAGAGGAGCTGACCGGGGTTTTCATAATCCCCGTAACCAGCTCTTTGCCCTGATACTTCATCGTTTGCGGCATTCCCGCATTGATCGCTGCGACCTCCACACGCCTTCCCCCACTTTCCAACTGCTTGGCCTTTGCTTTTACTATACCAAAAGCAACTGTGAAAGTCAGCGGGGCACCCATCTTCCGCCACACACACACAAAGGAAGCCAGGCCATTCCGACGGCCCGCCGTGCCTGCCACGATCCCGCTGGCGCAGCGGCCGTCGCCACAGGCAGCCAGCCCCAAGCTTCCCTATGCACTTTTTGCGCTGCTATGCACGTCTCCCGGTACGCAGTATCCGCCACCAAACGAGCGCTCCCCAACCAACTCGCCGCGCTTCATCCCCGCTTCACCCAAGCATCGTTATCGTAGCCGCGCACTTCCCAATAACCGATATGTTCCTCTTCAATCAGCTCGATGCCCTGCAGCCATTTGACCGATTTATATGCGTACATTTTCGGCACGACCAGTCGGACCGGGCCGCCCAGCTTTTGCGGAATCGGCTTGCCGTCCATCAGCACGGCGACCATCACATCGTCCAGCACCGCTTGCTCCAGCGACAGCGCATCGGTATACACGTTATCGCCCGAATAAAACTTCACATATTTCGCCCTAGCCTGCACACCGGCCTCGGCCAAAAGCTGCTTGAGCGGGATGCCCTCCCACGTCAACTGATACACCGACCAGCCGGTGATGCAGTGAAAATCACTGACCTGCACCGTGCGCTTCATTTGCAAAAACTGCTCCCAACTCCACACCATCGGCCGATCCACCAGCCCGGCAATCGCAAACTTCCATGAATCCGAGGAAAAAGCGGGAATTTCCGTCACCGTATAAATGCGGAATCTTCCTTTTGCTCCACCGCCGACGACAGCGGCCGATTCCGGCAACGGCTCGGGTGCGGGCAGCATATGATTGCCATCGGACACCGCAGACTCCAGCGGGTCATCGAGGCCTTCCGTGCTGAACGCGCCAATCCCCTTCAACCAGCGATAAAATGCCGGGCCCACACCAAGCAGCAGCAACAATCCGGCCGTCAGCCGCAAAAACGAAGCTCGCGTAATCGGCGAAGCCTTCAGCGCAGCAATGACCGCATTCGCCGCCGAACGCCGCGCTGCCCCGGCATCCGTTTCCGAAGCTGCGCCGCCCGGCACCCCCGTGCCGCTGCCCGCTTTCATCACCCCAGACCCATTCACTTTCCCCCGCACATACGCCTCTGCATAAACCTCTCCCGCTTCCCTCACCCCTGCACCGGCTTCCTCCGCCGCTCCAGACGCATTCGCTCCCTCTCGCGCATACGCCTCTGCATCACCTTGACCCGTTCGTCCGTTCTCCTCTGCATAAATCTCGCCCGGCTCCCTCAATCCTGCATCGGCTTCCTCCGCCAATCCAGACGCATTCGCTCCCTCTCGCGCATACGCTTCTGCATCACCTTGACCCGTTTGATCCGTTCGTCCGCTCTCCTCTGCATAAACCTCGCCCACCCCCGGCTCCCACTCTGCTCGCCCGGCCATCTCGACATAAGCTTTTCCCAGCTCCAAGCCCAAGCCTTCCGCCGGCTCCGTTCCCTGCGCCTTATGTGCCACAGGTTCCATAGGTTCCTGCTTGGCACGCCCGGCCACTCCGTCGACTGTTCCGGCCGCAGCACTCCCGTTCCTCTGCTCCGTTCTCGCCACCGCTTCCCGCTCTGCGTTCGCCACGGCCCGTGCTGCGGCAGCGGCAGCAGCCTGTTCCTCACGCTGACGGCGCTTGAGCCAGCGGCTGCGCGAAAGGGAATGGTACAGCGCGTAAGGAATGCCGACCCAGGTAAGCAAATCGTGAATCAGCAGCGCCGTATTGTTCCACACCGGAGGCAAACTGCGGTACTGCCACAACACCAGCCCGGACACGCTCCAGCCAAGCAGCAGTCCGAGGACAAGCAGCAAATTGCCGCGCTGCCCGCTTCGCCCGCGAAGCTGCTTCCAGTGTTTGCGCAGCAGCGGCGCATACAACGCAAGCAACACAATGGAAATAAGCCCGAATCCAATATGCAATTGCTTCAGCGTCACGCGAAACGCCCCCAGCTCCCCGCGAATCGCCCCGATGCTAAGCACGACACCGCTTACAGCCAGCACAACGACCACCCAGGCGTTCCAGGTGTGCAGGCTGTTTAACCTTTTGCCCAGCGTTCGCTTGAACCACCCTTTTTTCGCTTCCATACCTTCGCTCCTTTGCCGGATCTGCCACTCCGCTTGCTCCGCTCATTCTTTTCCCGGACGCGATGTCGGTCAGCTTTTCCATGCTTTCTATATAAGAGTAACGCAAAAACATTAAAAAAGGCTTACAAAACGCTAAAATTCCTCGCGCCCCTCAACTCGCATCGCTGCAAAACATCGGCAAAGCCGGAAGCACCCCCGCCTGAGCGGACCACTATCCGGCCTTAACGCACAACCTTATTTCTAACCCGCCGGTGAAGATTTGCTACCTACATGCCACCGCCAAGCAAGTACATATCCACAAACGCTTTGCTTACATATGTTTTATCGTGCATGATCAGCGGGGCGTAGTCAAGCTCGACCTCTTGGGCATCGACCGTCGCCATTTTGCTGCCGATCATGATCATAATGAGCCGACCTTTGCCGTTCATCATCCCCTCATCCATGCTTTTGCCCCCCATCATACCCTTGTCATCCATCATCTCATCGCCCATGCCTTCATCACCCATCATGCTGTCGTCCATCATCCCGTCGCCCATCATGCCGCTGCCATCCTTCATTCCATCCCCCATGCCTTCATCACCCATCATGCCGCCGTCCATCATCCCGTCGCCCATGCCCAGCGTCACTGAGCGGTTCTGGCCGTTCCAACTCACTTTGAAGCCAAGCGACTCGGCCACCTGCCGCAGCGGGACAAGCTCCATGCCGCCCTGCATCATGACGTCCACTTGGCTGTAGTCGTATTTCGGCGTCATCTCCTGCGCTCCGGCCGCTCCCGAAATCGTCAGCGCACCCGCCAGTACAGCCATCACCGTCATTTTTCCCAACAAACCCATCGATTGTTTTGCTTTCATCGTTCATGTCCTCCTCAATTTGTTTTCGTTCCCACGCCTATTAAGATAACGAAGCAAACTTAAGAAAAACTAACGCAAAGCTTACGAAACCCTTACAATGTCTGACAAAAATAAACCGCCTTGCGCCAAAAACAGCTGAAACCCGCCGAAACGAACTGAGCCGTAACTAGATGGTAATAAATTCAAAAAAATCCATGAACATGTTTGCTGTTTTTTCATAGCGAGTGGCCAGGCTCTGATCATAAATGGAGATAGGAGTATGTCAATTGAACAAGGACTGATACAGCCAGGTTGACCATGTAGACTGATATTTTGAAATATATATACAACACAGTCACTGAAAGTGACTAAGACGAAAAACAAAAAGAGTCTGCAGCCTAACTCTATACCGCTGACTCTCTATATTTTGGCTAAACTATCTTCCTTGTCGACGAAATGACTACTTTAGAAAATGATTTAGCTTTTTGGTAGATCGACTGTTGTAAAAAGAATCGTAAGATAATCCTGCACGCCGTTCAATACATGATAGATTGAGACATACTTGTCTTCGATTTTGTTGTAAATGGCGGTCGCCACTACAGCTTTCCCGAGCCATATCCACACCAATCTCGCCACAGCTTCTCCCGAGCCGCCGTATCCATGCCAATCCCGCTACGGCTTCTCCCGGGCCATATTCATTTTGGCGGTATCCGGCCAAATCGGCACGGTAAACCAGAAGCAACTGCCCGCACCTGCACAGCTGCGCACGCCAATCTCGCCGCCATGCAGTTCGACGATCGATTTGGCAATCGCCAGGCCCAGCCCGGCACCGCCGCTTTCCCGGCTGCGCGACGGGTCCGCGCGGTAAAACCGCTCAAATACCCGCTCCTGATCGTCGGCGCTTAAGCCCGGACCTTCGTCTTCGACGGACAGCCGCACGAAGCCGTCCGGCAGCGGTTCTGCCGCAATCCGTATGCTGCTGCCCGCAGGCGCGTAGCGAATTGCATTTTGCAGCAAATTGCTCAGCACGCGTTTGATCTCCCCCGACACAATCGCCACCGGCGGCAGCACCTCCGGCACCTGCATATCGATCTGCAGCCCTTTCTCCTCCAATTGAATCGCCAAACTTTGCAGACCGTCCAGCAGCAGTCGGTCGACGTCGTAACGCTCCGGCGCAACCGAGCCGCTGCCGGCCTCCAGCTGCGACAGCCGGAACAACTCTTCGATCAGTCCATTCAAGCGCCCGGTTTCCAGTCGGATGGTCCGCAAATACCGCTCGAACGCCGGCTTATCCTGAATAACGTCGTCTTCCAGCGCTTCGACAAACGCAAGAATCGAAGCCATCGGCGTGCGCAAATCGTGCGAGACGTTCGCCACCAGCTCCCGGCGCGCCGCTTCGCCGGCCTTGAGCTGCTCAAAACTCGTCTTCAATCGCGCCGTCATCGCGTTGAACTGGCGGGCCAGCATCTGGAACTCCGCCGGTCCGGTGAGCGGCACGGAACCGCCAAAGGAGCCGCCGGCAATATGCGCCGTTTCCGCAGCGATCGCTTCAATCGAACGCTCCAGCGGGCGAGTCAACAGCCGGTGCACCAGCAGCGACGCCAGCGCTGCGCCCAGCGTCACGCTGCCAAGCAGCACCGTTTGTTTCCAGGACAGCAGCATATACCGATAGCTGATAAAAAGCGCCAGCAAAATCATACCCGTGCTCACCACACTGGCCGTCAGCAAATATACACGCAACCTCATGACGGGTCCCTGCCTTCAAATTTATAGCCGATGCCCCACACCGTCTTGATATAGCGCGGCTGCGACGGGTTCGGCTCGATTTTCTCGCGCAGACGCCGGATATGCACCGTCACCGTTGTCGTATCGCCGTAATAATCGGTGTCCCATACATGGTTCAGCAGTTGGTTGCGCGAAAACACCTGCTCGGGATGGGACGCCAGCAGTTGCAGCAGCTCGAATTCCTTCACCGTCAACTCCACCTCGCGCCCTTGCGCTTCAACCGTGCGCCGCAGTACATGAATGACCAGCCCCGGATAAGCCAACCCGGCTGCCCCGCCCGTTCCCGACTCCTCCAGCCGCACCGCGCGCTGCTGACGGCGCAAAATCGCCTTGACCCGCAGCACCAATTCGCGCGGACTGAACGGCTTGGTCAAATAATCGTCGGCCCCCATCGTCAGCCCCATCACGCGATCCGTTTCCTCCCCGCGCGCCGTCAGCATCACGATCGGCACATCCTGCTCGTTGCGGATTTCCTCGCACACCTGCCAGCCGTTTTTGCCCGGCATCATCAGGTCGAGCACGATCAGATCGGGCGTATGCTGCCGCCACAGCCGCAACGCGTCGACACCGTTCGACGCCGACACCACCCGATAGCCCTCACGCTCCAAATAGCGGGTGCACACATCAAGCATATTCGCTTCATCGTCCACTACCATGATGACTGCGCTCATCGCCGCTCCCCCAGTCCGCCGCATTTGCCTTTATTATACCGCAGTTCCTCCGACAATGGCTTACAGAACTCTTACATCTTGGAGCTTGGCCCTCAGCCTCTCGCACCCGCCCGCAACGCGCGGCTCAAACCACTTCCGACTTCCATCGTTTCGCGAAGCGGTTAATGGTCGAACCCTGGGCACAACCATCGCCAAACGCAGCGCGGGCCCCTCCGCTTGCCCAACCTTTTTCCCGCCCGCCCATCAGCCACTCTGTTTGCTTTACTTCCCGATTCAAAACAAAAAAGCGCCGAAGCCATAAGCTCCCGCGCCTGTTATTCATCTATCCGCCCATCCGAAGCCTTGCCGCTGGTTCAGCCGCCAAGACGGATTTTGCGGTATGTATCGATAAACGACAACACATCCACACGTTTGCCGCGTTTTTTAGCCACACGAGCCATCGAAACCAGCGTTTTCCAGAAATCGTCGAGCACCGGCGACTCCTCTTCGGCCGTACGATTGTCCGAACGCAAATTCGATTTATACGAACCGGTTTCATCCGCAATGATGTATTGGATTTGCCGTTTTTTCCATTCTTCTCCCGAAACATAACCGACCCCGATCTCCCGCATTTTCTTGCGGACGGATGTGACGGGTCTGGATAGCTCTCTGGCGATGACCACAGGCGGGCATTCGCTGGATAGCGCGATGAGTTTGTCCAATTCTTGCGTAGACCAAGGCTTCTTCGTCATACCGATCAACTCCCATTCATCCATTGAGTTACGTTCTTGACATATTTCGAGCTTATCAGACAATTGTTAGAGAAGTATGAGTTACCTATCATGTTTTTCGCGTTACGCGACTGGCTTACTACTTATATCGACAGCCAGATAGGACTTGTTTCGTAGAAAATAGAGGAAAACAAGAGGCATATTTCCTACGTTCACGCCAATACTACAAATACGTCTGAACCGTTACAGGAGATGGGCATGGTTTTGTTATGGGAACTGGCAACGCTGGGCGCAGCTGCCTTCAGCAGTATGTTCGCTTTGCGCCGCACCTTTCTGCTTTTGGAAATTTTCGCATATTGGGGCTGCATGCTGACAACGGCGCGGCAAAGCCTGCTGCTGTTTTTGGTCAATCCCCACCTGATTGCGCTGGACGAAAGCTGGCCCGGCTTCTTAAGCGGGCTGCTGATCGATTATGCGCTGCTGCCAATCGCTTTTTTATGGATATTGGCGGGTTTATGGAGTCCCCAAGCGACGCCGGCCGGCCGTGCCTGGCTGATTGGCGGCTGGGCCGCGATCTGCGCGCTGCTTTATCTGATGGCGATCAGCTATGGCGCTATTCGGCTGCAGGCTCCGGCGGCGCTGGGGGTGCTGACACTGCGCTGCATCGGCATATTAAGCGCTTCTTGGCTGTTTGCGTTGTGGTTCCGCCAACTGTTGCACAAGGAGGGGAAACTGCCGTGATTTTATATGGAAGCCAGCATTTCGACGTAAACGAATGGTTTCTTACCGGGATCACCGTGCTGGAAATCATCCTGTTCCTTGGGCTGCGCAAACGTTTCTCCTTGCTCACCAAAGTCATCGTGCTGGGCTTTAATTTCTTTCTCTCGCAAGCCGTCGACTTTGTGATCGCCGTCAAGCCGCTTGATCTGTACGATGTGAACGATACGCCGGATTACGAATGGGTGGATTTTATGCTCTACGTGCTGACGTATCCGATTGAGGCCTATATCACGATGGTTGTGTACGACCGCTGGCAGCCGAAGGGCTGGAGCAAGGTAGGGTTCATTTGGGGAATGGCGTTTTTGACGCTGGGCTTCGAGGGGGTTGCCGTATGGTTTGGCGTTTACAAGTACAAGGGCTGGAATCTGTACTATTCGCTGCTTGTGTACGCGATCGTCTACTGGTTGAATATCAAGCTGTTCGACTTTGTGCGCTCGCCGCAGTCAGGCCGGCAGGCCACAGCGGGACATATGCGTCGCACGGATTAAGCGTTTCGCTGCACGGGTAGGGGTAGATGCAGGCAAATTGTAGGCCAATCTCATCTGACTCGTCTGCGAAGGCATATGCGGGTCAATCTCGCCTGATTCGCGTGCGAAGGCACATGCGGCCAATCCCGCCTGATTCGCGTGCGGCTTGGAAACAAGCGCCGCAATCGTGTAGGATGAAGAAAGAGCGTAAACAACGCTGCGCATAAGGGAGGATAACCTGATGACAGACAACAGGCATATGGGGATTGCCGGGGAAACGATGTTTGTCGAGGATCGCGGACAAGGGCTGCCGATCGTGCTGCTGCACGGCTTTCCGCTCGATCACCGGATGTGGAAACACCAGACCGAGCTGCTGGCGCAGGATTACCGGGTTATCACGCCCGATTTGCCCGGGATGGGGCGTTCCGCCGTGCCCGGCGAGCTGATGAGTATGGAGCGTTATGCCGACGAGGTGCTGGCGCTGCTCGACCGGCTCGGCGTGCAGCGCGCCGTGCTCGGCGGCTTCTCGATGGGCGGCTATCTGGCCTTCGCCCTGCTGCGCAAGGCGCCGGAACGCTTCCTCGGCCTGCTGCTCGCCAATACGCGGGCGGAAGCCGACACCGCCGCCGGCCGCAAGGGCCGCATGCAGCTGGCCGCGGCGCTGTACGAGCACGGCGCGGCGGCGGCGCGCGACGCCATGTTGCCCAAGCTGCTGGCCGAATCGACGCGCCGCGAACAGCCCGCGCTCGTCGAAGAGCTCGCGGGCCTCATGGGCGGCATGCCGCCCGAAGGGCTCGTGCAGGCGAGCCTGGCGATGGCGTTCCGCCGCGAGGCCGTCAGCCTGCTCGGCGAGCTGGCGCTGCCAACGCTGGTCGTCGCCGGCGAACACGACGCCATCGCGCCGCCGGACGAGATGCGCGCCATGGCCGAGCGCATCCCGGGCGCGGCGTTCGGCGTCATCGCCGGGGCGGCGCACCTGGCGCCGCTGGAGCAGCCCGCGGCGTTCAACCGGCTGCTCGCACCGTTCGTCGCCGCAGCGCTCAGCTCGTCGTAAGGCAGCCGAGCACCATCACGGCCGCGCCGATCGCCAGCGCTTCGTCGCCGAGCTGGCCTTTGCTGAACACGACCTGATAGGTCGGATAATAATACGCCTTGCGGATCGCCGTCTGCGTCGCCGTCTGAAAAAACAGCTCGCTGCCGGCGACCAGCGGTCCGCCGAGAATCACCTTCTCCGGGTGCAAAATATTTAACAAATTGGCCAGACCGATGCCAAAATACATCGCGGCCTCTGTCACGATCTCCACCACCAGGGGATCGTTTTTTTTCAGCGCCTCCAGCAAATGGCCGTATTGCAGCTCCTCCGGGTCATCGACCCAGTGGCGCAGCACCGTCGAGCGCCCCCGCTTCATCGCCGAACGCGCCGCCTGCTCTACGGCATAGATCGAGGCGTACGATTCCAGCGCGCCGTAATTGCCGCCAGGGTCGCGATGGCGAGCGCCGTCGGTTTGAATGATCATTTGCCCGACCGAACCTTCCATATCCACCGCGCCGTAAATCAGCTTGCCTTCGGACACCATCGCCGAGCGCAAGCCGATTCCCGCATGAATATACAGCAAATGGCGGAAGCTTTGCGCCCGCTGCATCCACGATTCGCCCAGCAGCGCCGTATTCGCGCCGTTGTCGAGCAGCACGGGCAACTCCAGCAGTTCCGACAACCGCCGGCAAATGTCGACATGGCTCCAGCCCGGCGCCGCAAAATACAGCGGCTCCAGGATCACACCGGAAGCGCGGTCCAGCGGTCCGACAGCGCCGATTCCCAACCCCAGCACATTCGCCGGCGCAATGCCGTGCTCGTCCAGCATTTGCCGCGCTTCGGCGGCAATCAGCGCAAGCAGCGCATCCGGCGTCATCGCCGGCGTCATCGGCCAGCTGCGCGAAGCCAGCTTATTCAAGCTGACATCGACCAGCACAAGCCGCGACAGCGTTCGCGAGATTTCCACGCCCAACGCATACCCGTATACCGGATTGATTTCATATAAAATGGGGCGGCGGCCTCCGGTCGACATGCCAAAGCCGCTTTCCCTGATCAAGCCTTGCCCGCTCAGTTCCTCCAGCGTTCGCGTCAGCGTGCTGACCGTCGTGCCGCCGGCATCCAGCAAATCCGTTTTCGCAACCGTGCCTTGACGGCGGATTTGCTCATAAACTTCTTTCGCCTTGCGATTGGCAATGCGCTCGGTAATCTGATGAACATTCAACACTGACAGCCTCCAACTGATTCTCTTTCTCACCTCTTCGCCGCCGCCGCAGCAAATTCCTTCAATGCGGACCGCTTTTCTGGGCAATCATCAAGGAGTAACCCAGATATTGGCCGTAGCGTTCCATCAACGCTTCATATTGGTGCGTCAGCTGCCAAATTTCCGGGTCCCACAGCGCATTCTGATCGCTCAGCTTCACCGGATCGGGATGTTCGACCGCATCCTCCCACATGCTTTGCGGAAACGGCTTCATCGGTGAAAACGCGATATCCGCAAACCCCGCTTCCGACCAGACCCGCTCCCATGCCGCCACGCCCAACAACTGGCGCACATCGTAATAGTCCACCAGCTCCCGATATGCCTCCGCCGGCGTCTCTTGCTGCAGCAGCACTTCACGATCGTATAGCTGCCCGCCGGGCACGAGCACCCGGTAATATTCGGCAGCCGCCTGCTCCGCTTCCGTAAAATTGGTCACCGACTCCACCAGCACAACGTCAAAGCGCTCCGAGGCAAAAGGCAGCCGGCACGCGTCGCCTTCGACGAACTGCACCTCCACGCCGGCCGCTTGCGCGCGAATCCGCCCTTTGGCGATCATCTCCGGCCGAATGTCCAGCGCCGTCACCCGAACCCCCCGCTGCGCCAGCAAGCAGGCCGTGCGGCCCGTTCCGCAGCCTACCTCCAGCACGCGCGCGCCAGCCGGCAGCGGGAACTGCGCAAGCTGCTGCAGCGTCTCCTTAAACCCCCCGGGGTGCGCGTTGCCGATGCCCAGCTTCGCCAGCATATCCAAATACTTGATAGGACATCCACCTCCGTATCTTAGATTCCGTCCTTCCCTACGATATGCAGGCAAACGCCGCAAATGTTGGGCGTCCGCCCGCCCCCGGCAAAAGGGGCTTTCGCCTAATCTTCCTCGCCGTCGGGGCATCTACCCAAACATATCGCCGCTTCCGCCATAGGATAATATTGTCTTACGCCCGCCAGGGGGACGTAAGGAGCCGTTGCAAAGGAGGGGATCATCCATGTCGATTGCTGCCGGTGTAGGTTTCACATCCGCCGCTGCCATTCTCGTGCTGTTCGTTCTGCTCGTTATCGTGAGCACCGTATACGGCTGGGGCTGGTAATCCGTCTCGCTTTTCGCACCGCGCGACGTTCGGTCCGCGGTGCGAACCCTCACCTTCACGAAAAAAAGGAGCTATAGGACGCGAAGTCCCATGCTCCTTTTTTGTGATGACCGCACGTCCTGAAACCGCGCCGCTTACGGCTGAATATGTGACAGCAGGAAAAACAAAGCCGACGAATAATCGATCGCATATTCATTGGCCGAAAATGCCTCGACATCGTCCGCATACACCTTGGCCGGCGGCAGCGGTGTCGTCGCGTTTTTCATCAGCGTGTTGACCACGGCGTCGCCGCCGTCGCGATTCGGCCCGCCAACGAGCAAACCCGGCACATACGTCCCCGTGCTGGCCATGATCCGGCTGTGCGGATGCTGCGGCGGCGTTGCGCCCGCGCCGGTGACAAAGCTGCGCCCCAAGGCATTTGCGCCAAGCACATAATGCAACTGGCTCGCCGCCGCTTCCTCCAGCGCGGCATCGGGCTGCAGCGCAGCGGCCATCAGCAGCGCCTGCGCCTTCGCGGCCAGGGCCCGGTTCGAGCCCCAGCCGTATTCATCGGCGCGCAACGCCGCGCCGTAGCCATCCTGCTGCACCGTATGCAGCAGTTGCTGCCCGAAAGCGGCAATCGCCGCTTTCGCCTGCGCCTGCAGCCCGGCATCCGCCTGCGGGCTGTTCGCGAGCGCCCATTGGCCCCACAGCATCGTGTTCATCCACGATGCATCTTGGGGCTGGGCGCCCGCCAGCGCCGCGAAGCTGCCCCGCAGCTGCTCCGCGTAACCCGCCGCTCCCGTCGTCCGCAGCAGCTCGGCCGTGGCCCAGAATCGCTCCTCTTGATCCGTATCCTTCCGATACGGCCCCGAGCCCTGATCCTGTCCCTCGGCGAGCTGAAATTCCGGCTCCGGGTGCGCCGCCAAATACCGCTGCGCCAGCTCCGCATGGGCCAGCAACTCCGCGGCGTACGCCGTATTGAACGGCTTGTACACACGCGCCGCCAACGCCGTCACGCCGGCAAACTGCCCGGTGCCGTACGTCGACAGCCCGAACACGTAGCGGTCGCTCACGTCCTCCTCCGGTTTCACGTATCCGGGCCATTGTCGGCCGGCGACCTTCAAATACACCGCGCCGTCCGGCCGCTGCATCTTCATCAGCCAATCCAGCTCGACCTTGGCCTCCTGCAGCACGTCCGGCAAGCTGCCCACCCAGCCGGACGCCTGCAGCGCCGCAGGCAGCTGCCACTGGCCGGCGGCGAACTTATCGGGATTCCATTCGTAGGCGAGCAGCAGATTGGCCGTGCTGACCGCCGCCGTCGGCGTATATTTGCCATAGTCGCCGGCATCATACCAGCCGCCGCTCACATCGATCTGGCTGTCCTGCGGGTGAAACGCATCGCCCGTGTACATATAAGCCGCCTGATCCTGCACATGGCCGGCGGCATGCTTCAACCCGCTGACCGGATCGTCGACCGCCACGCCGGCGCGATGCAGCGTAAAGGAACGCCCGTTGTCGATCCACAACTTGCGGTACACGTCGGCGCCGATCGCAAACGGATGCGAGGAACCGCCGTTGTTGGCCTTAAGCACATACGTCCCCGGCTTCGTCCATTTGCTGAAATCGGCCGTGCGCACCCGATCCCCGGAGGGCGCATCTTCAACCGGCTGCGACAGCTTGCCCTTAAGCACCGTCTTGCCCGTCGCCTGATCCACCAGCCGGAAGTCCTCCCCGGCCACGTCCCCGCTGACCAACGCCCGCTTGGACGCATTCGGCAAATATCCCGCCTGATCGACCTTCACCTGACTGCCCACCGGCGGCTCCGGCACCGGATCATCGGCCGACTTCTCGCAGCCGCTCACCGTCAGCGCCAGCGCCAAAATGCCCATCGTCATCCATTTACTGATTCCCGACATCCATCATCCCCGCTTCCTATGGCAAAAAAGTTGGAACCCGCAGGCTCCAACTCTTTGTACGTAATCAGGTTGCTACTGATAAGATTGACTTATTTTTTTAGGAAAGCGTCCAGCTGCGTTTGTTTTTCTTTGATGATTTGATCCATACCGGCAGCTTTCATTTTATCTTTGTACTTCGCCAGCGTTGCTTCTGGATCTACGGAACCTGTATCCAGAGCGGCATCGTATTCTTTCTCCACGTTTACAGCCGCTGCAACTTGCGTTTTAACCGGCTCGGAGTCGAACGTGAAGCCCAGACCCGGCGATTTTTTGCCGCTTTTGTTGAACTCTTTGAATTTCTCCCATTTTTGCGGATCTTCCGAGTCGAACAGGTAGTTCAGGAACTGGTTGCCGAACATCCAAGCTGCGCCTGGAGCGTAGTTGGCTGCTGCATCCGTAGCTTTGATGATGTTGTCGGATACTTTCGTGTAGTGTACGCCTTCAATACCGAAGTTGATCAGGTTGTTCAGATCTTTATCCGTGTGCAGCAGGTTGATCACCATCATGGCGCGGTCTGGATCTTTGGACGTTACGGAGATGCCAAGCATCGAACCAGCCGTGTCGCCTGTGGAAATCGTACGAGCAGTCATTTCAACTTGACCCAGTTTGCCGGCCAGACCGGTAGCTGCTGCCAGCTCAGCGTCTTTACCTGGTTTCAGGGAAGAAGGAACGGCGAACACGTTGCCGGATTTCATAGCGTCTTGTACGGAAAGAGCTGTTGTAGCTGCGTCTTTGTTGATGTAACCTTTTTGCATGAAGTCGCGAGTTTGTTTCAGTGTTTCCATGTAGCGCGGCTCATCCCATTTAGGAATAACCGTTGTGCTGTCGCCGTCTTTCATGATCACGCCAGGAATCGTGGAGTCGCCCAGGTAATCGTATTGTGCAAAATAGTGCTGGTTGAAGTTTTCGCCGTCACGGAAGAACAGCGGTGTCATTTCAGGCTTTTTCTCTTTGACCGTTTTCAGGATCGGTTCCAGATCGGCAATCGTTTTCACATTGCTCAGGTCCAGACCCAATTCTTGTGCGATGTCGGAACGGTAGACGATACCGCCGGAAGCTGCCAGCTCTTTGCTGGTTGGAATGCCGTAGTTTTTGCCGTTGATTTTGGCGCCTTCGAGGAACGCCGGATCTTGAGAATCGGTAATGCCTTTGCCGTATTTCGCCAGCAGATCGTTCAGCGGCAGCAACGCGCCTTTACCTACGTTAACCGCGTGACCGTTCCATTGAGCCGTGAACAGGATGTCGAACGCTTCGCGGGAAGCGATCATCAGGTTCACCTTGTTATCCCATTGGCCCCAATCGATGGGCATCAATTTGATCGAAGCGTTGATTTTGTCCTTGAGGATTTTATTCATCGCTTCTTCTACTTTAGCTTGGTCAGGTTGCGCTGTACCCGGGTAAACGAGCGATACTTCGTAAGGTTTCAGATCGGAGCTTGCAGCTTTCGTTTCTGCTGCCTGGTTGTCTGTGCTGGCCGGAGCCGGCGATGCGCTGGAGCCGTTGTCAGCGCTTTTGGAGCATGCGGATAGCACAAGCGACAAGGAAAGAATCGACATTGTCAGTACAAGTGCACTTTTACGAACTGCTTTCATTAATGTTGCCTCCCTTTTTTAATGCAGTTTTTTATATGCTAATCCGATTGTTGCCAACCGGCTATAGCCACTTTTTACAGTGATGCATGTTCTTGCCTGATCTGGGCGTGGAATGCTTTCAGGTTCGGGATAAACGATGAAAGGCGTTAGCCTTTCACCGCACCCACAGTCAAACCTTTAATGAAGTATTTCTGGAAGAACGGATAAGCGAAGATGATCGGCCCGATGCCAAGCACTGCCATCGCCATCCTTACTGTTTCCGACGGGAGTTTGAACAATCCGCCCGCTGCCGCGGCGCCTTGTGCGGCTTGCGTATTGGACGACAGGAACTGGATGTTGAGCATCGTTTTGTACATCAGGAACTGCAGGTTGACGTTTTTGTCGCCGGTGATGAACACCAGACTGAGGAACCAGTCGTTCCAGTAGTTGATGACCTGGAAAAGCGCGACGCTGGCGAGCACCGGCAGCGAAAGCGGCAAGATGATCTGGGCGAAAATTCGGATCTCGCCGGCTCCGTCGATCTTGGCCGATTCGATCAGCGCCATCGGAATCGTGTTGGCGAAGAACGTCCGAATCAAGAGGACGAAGAACGCGGATACCATCAACGGGAGCATCAGTGACAAAATCGAATTTTTCAAGTCCAGCATCTGCGTGTAGACCAGATACCACGGAACGAGACCGCCGTTGAACAACATCGTGAAGAACATGAAGAAGGAGAAAAAGCTTTTATGCGGGAAGTCGTTCCGCGAAATCGGGTAAGCGTACAGCGCCATCATCACCAGACTGAGCGCCGTGCCTACGGTTGCGAGGAAGACCGAAATCCCAAAGGACCGCAAAATTTGCTGCCAGTCCGTAAACATAAACTTGTAAGCTTCCAGGCTCCACTTATCGGGGAGAAAGCTGTATCCGTGCACCAGAACCGTCTGTTCGTCGGAGAAGGATACAACAATGACCAGAAGCAGAGGCAACATACAGGCTGCCGTATACAACCAGAAGAACAAATTCACCAAAAAGTTCGCTGGAACCGATAAATCGTTAGGGCCCGCTTTCCTGCCGTTCTGCGGCTTCGCTTTTAATACTGCTTCACTCATGACAGTGCGCCTCCTCCTAGAATAATGCGTTCTCTTTGCTGAATCTTCTTACGATGAGGTTGGACAGGAACACCGTAACGAAACCAACTACCGACTGGTACAAGCCTGCTGCGGAAGACATCCCGATATCGCCCATCGAAAGGAACGTTTGATATACATAAGTATCGATAACCTGCGTCGATGGATACAAAGCGCCGGCATTGCGCGTCACCTGGAAGAACAATCCGAAGTCGGCGTAAAAAATTCTCCCGATTTGCAGCAGCGTCATCGTAATCATCACCGGAGCGATCAGCGGAAGCGTGATGCTGCGGATTTGCTGCCATTTATTCGCGCCGTCGATCAGCGCGGCTTCGTAATACTCGTTGTCGATGCCGATAATCGCGGCCATGTAGATCACCGTGTAGTACCCAATTCCCTTCCAGGTCGAGACGATCGGCAGAATGACCAGCCAGTATACCGGCTGCGAATACCATTCAATCGGGTCGATTCCCAGCTTGGGCAGCAGCACCGTGTTCAAGTAACCGTGCTCGACGCCGAGGAACGCATACACCAGGTAGCTGACGACAACCCAGGAGAGGAAAAACGGCAGGAACATCGTGCTTTGGTGGAACTTCGACAGAAACTTGCTGCGCATCTCGTTGAACATAATCGCAAACGCTACCGCAATCACCAAATTCAAAATGATGAACACAATGTTGTAGCCGATCGTATTTCGCGTAATGACCCAAGCGGCGTCGCTGGAGAACAAATACTTGAAGTTGTCGAAGCCGATCCAGGGGCTGGCCAGAATCCCCTTCGTGTAGTTGATGTTCTTGAAGGCAATCAGTACACCCGCCATCGGGATGTAGTTGTTTACGAACAGCAGCGCGGCTGCCGGAAGCATCATCACATAAAAGATCCAATACTTTTTCACCGTGGCAAAAAACGAGGGCTTGAGCTTCGTGTTTTTCACTTTCGCAGGCGAACTCGTGGTTGGTGTAATGGTGGCCGTGTCGCTCATGACTCGTGTTCCCCTTTCCGAATGTTTCTTTGATCTTGCCTTTGTCTTGCCTTTGTCTTGCCTTTGTCTTGTCTTTGTCTTGTGTCTCATCTCTTGTCTTTATTGTAGATTTTTCAAATGCCGCTTTCTATCCGTGATGTGACCTTTTGAACACTAATGTGACATGTTGGATAAAAAGTGCTATAAAACGTTTTCTGCACGCAAAAAAGCCCTGACGCGTCGCCGGCCCGGCTCCCTTTCTCTCAAAAGAGCCTGATTGGCCTGCTGAACGCGCAGGGCTATGAATATCAGCGGCCCGCCGCACCGCCTTGCTTTTCGGGCTTACGATTCGTTCGTGCCCTGGAAGCTTTTGCGGTATTCCTGCGGCGAAAAGCCGGTGTACTTTTTAAACATCTTGGCAAAAAACGAGAAATGCGAATAGCCGATTTTCTCCGCCACATAGCTGATTTTATCGTTGGATTCGGCCAGCAGCTTTTTCGCCTGCTCCATGCGAATTTTCAGAATATACTCGGAAATCGACAAGCCGGTTTCCTTCTTGAACAACCGCGATAAATAAGCGGGATTCAAATAAACCGACGCGGCGATCTCCTCGCGGCTCAACTCCTCATGCAGATGCTCGTCGACATAAGCGCGCACCCGGCCGATCACCGCCGATACGCCCTTCTGATGGCTGCTGAGGTAGTCGCAACTGCTCGACAAGACGCGAAGCGCCCAGTTCTTCAACTGATTGACCGAGCGGGTTGCGCTCGTGTAATCCTGCAGTTCCTGCGGCGCGAGCATCTCGTGCACCGACAGCCCTTTTTTGTGAAAAACGTGATAAATCGTATGCAGCAGCCCGTAATAAAAACCTTCCACCGACTCCGGGCCCACCTCGGCCGCCTGCATCCGTTCGATGCTCTCCTGCACGCGGTGCAGCAGCTCCTGCTTTTTCCCCGCCTCCAGCAGCACAAGCCAATCGGCCACCGATGGCGCAATCGACTGGCTGCCGCCGGCGGCATCGTCCGCATCGGCTCCCAGCAGCACACAATTGCTTTTCGTCACATTGCTGCGCTCGCGCGTGAACAGATCACCGACCGTGTCCGTCAGACGTTGCAGCGGGACGGCTTCGCCGATATAACACGACAAGCTGCATTGGAAATAGCTGCTGCACGCCTGGATGTAGGCTTCGCATTTTTGCTTCAGCTTGTGCAGCATGCCCTCGTTATTTTCATCCATATATACCAGCGCCAGACTGGAGCCGTTCTCTTGAATGACCGAGCCGGCATGCTCGTCGAGAATGATTTCCGCCGCGGCTTTCCGCACCGCATATTCCATGATTTCCTCGTCACGGGCGTTCAGCTCCTCCTTCCAATGCTCGACACTGATCAGAATCGGCAGCACCCAGCTATCCGTCTGCAAGGGGATATCATAGAGCTGCAGCCCGCGTTGCAAGCGGTCCGACGTCATCGGAATGCGCCCGCTCAGCAGATCCTGCCAGAAACGCTCCACCAGAATCGGCAGTTGGCTGACCCAGTGGGAATAATACGTCTTGTACGTCTCGGTAAAGCTGCTTTGTTCCTCTTCGGCGCGGACTTTCTCCAACGCTTGCTTGACGATGTCCTTCAACCGGTCATGATCGACAGGCTTGAGTACGTAATCGAAGCTGCCGAGGCGAATCGCCTGCTGCGCATATTCAAAATTGGCGTGTCCGGTCAAAAAAATCGTCTCCGTATGCGGCGAATTGACCCGCACCCATTCCTGCAAATCAAGCCCGTTGGCGCCCGGCATTTCGATATCCGATACCATCACGTCTATTTTATGCGCCGTCAGCAATTGCTTTGCTTCTTGCACATCCATCGCTTCGTAAATGTTGGCGAACGCTACGTCCGACCAGTCGATGCCGATCGTAATCCCCTTGACCGCAAATTTCTCGTCGTCCACCACCAGCAAATTATACATGAGACTCCTCCCCTTGATTGACAGCTGCCTTTAGCGGCAACCGGATCTGCACAACTGCGCCGCCCTCGGGACGATTGGCGAACGCGATCGTAACCGCTTCGCCGAAATTCATCCGCAACCGGTGGCGAACGTTCCATACCCCCAGATGATCATCGCCCGATTCCTGCAAATATTGCTCCGAATTCAGCCGCTCCAGCATGTCCGCGGAGAACCCGCGCCCGTTGTCGGCAATGCTGACGATAAAAAAGCGCTCAGGCTCCTGCGGGTCCTCTTCCGCTGCGATCTCCACGCAAAACTTGCCGCGTTCCTTCGTAAACCCGTGAATCACCGCATTTTCCACAAACGGCTGCACCGTCAGCGGCGGAATCCCGTAATCGCCATACTTGTCCGGCACCTGAATCGCAAAATTCAGAATATCCGGGTAACGCAGCATCTGAATCTCCAGGTAGTTGCGAATATGCTGAACCTCATCCTGGAGCGTCATCGTCGTGCGATTCGTCCGCATGATAAAACGGAAATAATCGGCCAAATGCAACGCCATCTTTTGCACCGACTTCGTATCCTTCAACGCAGCCAAATTGTAAATAATATTCAAGCTGTTCATATAAAAGTGCGGATTGATCTGCACCTGCAAATGCTTGAACTCGGCCTGCTGCACCCGCAGCTTCTCCTCATAGACGGAAATCTTCAAATTTTCGATCTGCTGCACCATATTATTAAACGTCGTGATCAAAAAAGCAAACTCCGTCGAACTCGCCTCATTCAACCGCACGTTCAGCTCCCCTTGCCCGATCTTCCGCATCCCGCGCATCAACTGCGTCATCGGCTTAAACAAAATCGTCTGCAAATAAAGCAAATAAATGCCCAACACAAACGCCCCGCCCAACGGCAAAAAGTAAATCGCCAGCTGCAAATACGGCAAGTTCTGCAACATGCTTTTTTCGGCAATAATCAGCACATATTGAAAATCCGCAGCGCCGGAAAAGCGGCTGACCATCAAAAACTGCTCGCTCGTTTCCTGATCCTCCACAATCTGATAGGCGCGGCTTACGGCGCCGTTCTTCTCCGTCAAATTCCGGTAGCGATCATCGGGAAAATATTTGTCCGTCAGCGGCTTGCCCGCGTTATCCACCAGCAGCACGCCGCCGTTCTCGCCAACCTCCCAACCGCTAAGCGGCGTGATCATCGCATTGGCCTGCACCATAATCCCGGCTGTGAACCCAAGGCCCAAATCGACCATCTGCACCAAAAAAACTTCCCCGCTCTCCGAGCGCAGCATATTCCATTTGCTCGTATATTCGTGAGACTCCGTCTCCAAATAATGTTTCAAAAAAAGCTCCGTCGTCTTCAACCGGTCATAATAAAAATTGTTATCCGGCGTCGTCACCAGCAAATCGCTGCTGCTGCTGGAGTAAATAAAACACGTATTGATCAGGTTAAAACTGTTGATTTGCTTGCTGAATTTATTGTACAGCCGCTGCTTGGCCAATACATATTCGTCTTCCGTCGACGGATACACCTGCATATTAATCACGTCCGGGTCGCTCGACAGATGGAACAAATAGTTATCAAACTCCTTAAGCGTGTTATCCGTTCCATTGGCATACTGGTTCAACAAATTGCTGTAATTCACCGAGACTTGATCCCGTACGACATTCATCGAGTACACATTGTTGTACATCAAAAAAAACACAAGCGGCGCCACCACCAGCACAAAACCAAAAAATATTTTGAATCGCACGGAATTAATAATCGTCAATGGGATCCCGCCTTTATTTGTCTCTAATCGTTACATGCCGCCAATCGCCCAAACCCTCATCTGCCCTAAGCTTATCATATTCCTTTCGCGCACGCTGCTCCCTTTCCTTTTTTAAAAATGGCAGGCACAAAAATAGACCCACCGCTCAAGCAACTTGACTTGAACAATGGATCTATTTTTTGTGTGATATGCCGGTGAAGGGACTCGAACCCCCACTTCCTCTCAGAAAACGGATTTTGAGGTTAGCGCTATGAAAGATGGGGAATAAACGGGTATTATATCATTTTCTCCTTTCGCGCAAATTCTACGGCTTCTTGTACCGATTTCGTGCCAAATTTTTTATTAATCTTGGTAATATGGTTTTTTAATGTGCTTTCACTGATGAACAATGCCTCACGGATTTCTTTGCGATCCTTCCCCGTTTCAAACATCCTCAGTACATCTTTTTCCTTCTCGCTTAACAGGCTTTTTTGTTCACTCAATAATTTCAGCTTCAACTGCGCATCGATCCGCGTCAATATTTCCTGTTTGATAAACGGTTTGGTAATGTATTCATTTGCGCCTTGCTTAAAGCCATTCACAATATACTCAGAAGTGCTGTAGGCTGAAATCAAAATAACCGGCAGCACAAGCGGCGAATAAGCTTCCCTGATTACACCGCAGACATCAAACCCAGTGAGACCAGGCATCATGACATCAAGCAAAACCAAGTCAAAATCTGATTTCTCCATCCACTCAAGCGCCTTGGTTCCGTTATTGGCCACAGTGACCCCGTAATAGGGCGTCAATACATTATATAATACCTGCAAATTCACAAGCTCATCATCAACAACAAGAATATTGACCTTTCCTGTTGTACGAACCAAATTGGCGTATAACGGAAAAGGATACACATGATCTTGCTGCACCGAACTATCGATAGGCGAGGAGCGCACAGTTTCGATATCGCATAGGGGCAGTTGAAATGAAAAAGCGGTATATTCCCCCAGCTGCGATGCGACGGTCAATGTGCCGCCATGCAGCTCCACCAGTTGTTTGGTTACATGCAAACCTAAGCCTGTACCGCCGTATTTTCGCGCCAGCGAGCCGTCGACTTGCTCGAACGGGTTAAAAATAACGGATAACTTCTCCTGCGGGATGCCAATCCCCGTATCTTTGACCGAAATGATCACGCCGTCTTGGCCCAATTGTGAGCTTAATTCGATGCGGCCCTGCTCGGTAAATTTAATCGCATTCGAAAGCAGATTATGAAAAATTTGCTGCAGCCTGTCTTCGTCCGCAAGCACCATTGTCGGCCCAATCGTGTTGGAAATTTCAATCATTCTGCTTCCGACAAGGGGCTGCGACAAGGCAATAACCGTCTCTGCAACGGCAAACACGTTAACAGGTTTAAGGTCCAGTTCGATCGCATTTTTCCTAATGCTCGAAATATCGAGAATATCGTTAATTAATTTCGATAAGCGCCGTCCGCTGGAAACGATAATTTCCAAACTACTCTTCATATTTGAGGTGGCATCGCCCATTAAACTTTCGGCCAATCCGATAATCCCCGTTAATGGTGTCCGCAATTCATGCGACGTATTGGCAAATATTTGATCCTTTTGATTATGCAGTTCATCCAGCCTTCTGTTGGAATTTTGCAATTCAATGTGGATGTCATAGAACCTTTTCACGAAAATAGCGCATAAACAAATCATGAATGAAAAGAGTCCCCAAGGTATAATTTGATTGGTTTTAAATAAAAGTATGGCTCGAAGCGCATCATGCGTGCACGTAGACACCACACTTAATGTAGCGAAAAGCAGCATGGTCGTTTCAAAATTTCGATGCTTCAAATATTTGATAAGCGCATTGACAAACAAAAAGATGAAAGACAAAAGAACAGTAAAATTAAAATAGGTAAACAAGGTTTGAGCTGCCGTTATATCACGCATCGCATAAAAAATATAAAGTACTGCTTCGATCAGAAAAAGCAACCAGATCCCTCTGATGACATTCCTGTAGCCTTTGCCCCAAAAGTTTTCGTAGGTCAGACAGATCAAAACCGACAGTATGTATTCGGCCATAATTTTGCAATTATAGAACAAAAGCTCATGATGAGGAAATATCAAGTATTTTACGTCTGAGAGAAAAAATGTATACCCACCCATTAATAAAACGAACAACCCCGAAACAAACATTAATTTTTGCTTGTTGAGAATTGAAAAAATGAGCAGAATGATGCCAATCGCAAAGGAAATAACCGTGATGATTCCATAAGGGATACTTGACTTGACCGTATCCATGATAACATCAGCTTGTTCGCCAATCGTAACCTTGCCTTCAAGACCAATTCGCGGGATGCCTGAATGGATTCTGAAATACACATATCCCTTCTGATCTTTAGCGAAACTAATCTGATTCAGCGACCGGCCTTGAATGATGACCTGATCTGGGTCCTCCATTTCGCCAAAACGATAAATCAACGTACGATTTAAATAAACGTCATAGTTTTGATAAATACGGCTGATTTTGATTGAACAAATGCTGTCACAATGTACGTTGTCCAAGCTGAATCTGTACCAGATGCTGTTGGATTGTTTCTTGCCAATGTCATTGATATTGGGGAGTGATATCCAGTTCCCATCCTCGTTATTTTCCGTGTTCGTCCAGAGTGGAATTCCGTTACCATCCACTGGTGAATCTCCCCAGCGATATTGCCAACCGCCCTCTGCAGAATTAGCTTTGGCTGGACCTATAAAGACCGATTGAGTAAAACAGAGCAAACATAAACAAATGGACATCCAAATAATTTTATTCATGCTGAATTTCCTTCTAGCAACTCCTTTAAAGTTTGATTTGGTGACATGATGGTTTGGTCAATGACGTAGACCATGTAGCTATAAATGAGATCAATATCATGGTGGCTAAAATCCTCTGCCCTGTAATCAAATTGCAACTCAAATTGATCCCATTCTTTGATGGCCAATTGCAGTGCATTTAATTGATAGCCCGAATAATATTCGACGGCTTCGGAAGAATTATTAAACGATGTATTGTAATAATTGATTGCATATTTAAGCGGGTTCGTATTCGCCGCTTGATTCAATCCGAGATCCTTGACTAACAAATCATAGGGATATCTTTGATGCTTCATACATTGACGCAAATGATCATTCGTTTTTCTGATGAAATCCATAATACTTTGCTCAGTGTATAAAATCGATCTAAAAAGCATGCTTGAAGTACTCATGCCAAATGTCGCTTTTTCTATATGCCCAGAACGTCCAAGAACAGGAACATTCAGCAATATATCATTAAACCCGGTTAATTTGTATAAATAAATGGACATGAACGCAGTAAAGATCGTATTCAGCGATACTTTCAGCTTTTGAGAAAATTCCTTTAATGCATGCGATCTCTGTTCATTCAAATAAAACCTTTTGCGATATCCGCGTATATCGTTAAGTTCCTGTTTCAGAAATTCGACTGGCGGATTTTTCAAATATTCACTCCAAAATACCTTATCGTGCTCTACTCGATCAGACTCGAAATATCGTGTTTCTTTTTTTAGAATATCAAAGTAAGAATAAGCAACTTCATGGATGACCGCTTCGTTTGCTGCCAACGAATGATACATATTATAAATCTGATCAATCATCAACTGTATGGACCAACCGTCGCAAATGGAATGATGATAGCGAACCAAATAACCGCAGGATTGATTCACTTGAAAAATGGAGAACTTATAAAGCGGACTATCGGCAAGTTGAAAAGGAGTTCTAAATTCCTTTTCCGCCCACAGTTGAAACTCATTTTCGGAATGAAAAAATAAAGTGTCAATTTCAGCAACTTGATCAGTCACGTATTGTTTTACATCAAAATGATGATCTAGGTACTGGATCCGAATGGCATCATGTCTGGTGATCAATATCCGAATGGCTTGTTTTAAAAAATCCAGGTTCCATTTTTCATATACTCTAACTACGCCCCCAATATTAAACATGGACGTATCTGGAAAAATCTTTTCCGTATACCAAATGCGTTTTTGAGGATGGCTTAACGAATAATATTTGCGATTCAAATCAAGCTCTGTGCCCATCAATGTTTCTGTTCCTACTATCCCTTGTTGGTTGAAGTAAAGATCATGAACAACGTCCAAATATTGAACCAACCATTCATCGACCGGAATTTCTTCAGGGTCAACCCCTCCATATTCCTGAAGAACGGTATTGGCCGTGGGCATGGAACTTGTGTCCTGAAATAGATCAAGCTTCACATAATATTGCTTTTGATCATGATTGCCGTAATAGTAATCGTTCATCATAAACGCTAGATTCTTTTCTTGTCTGATTATCGTCATACGTTTATAAAGAAAACGATCTATATCCAAATCATCGAAAATATATTCCTGTCCATGAATCAAGTCTTTCATCTTCATATTTTCCATCGACATAGCAACTTCCTTTCCATTCAGCCCAAAACTGAAATGAGGAACTGTCTTATTTAAATGATTTCACACACGGCTGCACACCGGCACAAGATTTCGGTAAACACACTGGATTAAGCAAATTCTCATACACTCACACTTGCCTTTCTTTTCTACTATAGCACAGAAAATGGGACAAGAAAACGCGCTAAATCCATTGAATGGAAATGGAAACCCATCTGCTGAACGGCTTATCGCTACTACATCATGTATGCAAACGGCAGGAAACCTTTCGATGTGATAGAATAATGCGCCGAATCATGCAGACACTTTGCTCGGGCCCCCGTATGCCAAACGGCGTCGTTTCCTGCTGCTCGACAAGCCACAAACCAATTTGCAACTTCGACGTGCTGAAGGGCTTTCGGCCAACATACTTTGCAATCCAGCATAGCAGGGTTTTGTCGATTGGGCAGCTAGTGCCTGCGGTAGCAACAGAATGTACAGGTGCTTCAACTCAGTATTATCATTCATTAGTTTCAAGCACTATATTTGATGTAGAACCTTATCATATTCCTTTCGCGCACGCTGCTCCCTTTCCTTTTTTTTAAATGGCAGGCACAAAAATAGACCCACCGCTCAAGCAACTTGACTTGAACAATGGATCTATTTTTTGTGTGATATGCCGGTGAAGGGACTCGAACCCCCACTTCCTCTCAGAAAACGGATTTTGAGTCCGTCGCGTCTGCCATTCCGCCACACCGGCGTATTCAATTGAAGCTCCATGGTGGTAAGCCATGAATGCCGAAGACCAGACTCGAACTGGTACGGTAGTCACCTACCGCAGGATTTTAAGTCCTGTGCGTCTGCCGATTCCGCCACTCCGGCTCGGTAAATTTGGTGGAGGCGCCACCCAGACTCGAACTGGGGGTAAAGCTTTTGCAGAGCTCTGCCTTACCACTTGGCTATGGCGCCTCAGTAATCATGGAGCGGAAGACGGGATTCGAACCCGCGACCCTCGCCTTGGCAAGGCGATGCTCTACCCCTGAGCCACTTCCGCATGTAAGAAAACTGGGGATCTAGGATTCGAACCTAGGCATGACGGAGTCAAAGTCCGTTGCCTTACCGCTTGGCTAATCCCCAATATGTAAGTGAGAAAAAATGGGGCGATCGATGGGACTTGAACCCACGAATGCTGGAGCCACAGACCAGTGCGTTAACCCCTTCGCCACGACCGCCGCAATTTTTATTGGCAGGGGCAGCAGGAATCGAACCCACACCAAAGGTTTTGGAGACCTTTGTTCTACCTTTAAACTATGCCCCTATAAAATTGAAAAGAAGATGGAGGCTGATGGATTCGAACCACCGAACTCGAAGAGAGCAGATTTACAGTCTGCCGTGTTTAGCCACTTCACTAAGCCTCCATGATAATTCCTATCTTACCCTAAAAAGCAAACGAAAGCTATTCCGAAATCTTCACCTTTAGGGTATGGTGGTGCCGTCGAGAGGACTTGAACCCCCAACCTACTGATTACAAGTCAGTTGCTCTACCAATTGAGCTACAACGGCACATTATTAGATTGTCAAATGGTGGCTCGGGACGGAATCGAACCGCCGACACGAGGATTTTCAGTCCTCTGCTCTACCGACTGAGCTACCGAGCCTTATTGGATAAAAAATGGCGGAGCCGACGGGATTCGAACCCGCGGTCTCCTGCGTGACAGGCAGGCATGTTAGGCCTCTACACCACGGCTCCGCGTTACATATGACCTCGCTATGGCCCCCGAGAAAGTAATCAGTGCAAGCTGTAAAACTTATCTTCATTTTCTTGGGTATAGAAGGTTGGTTGCGGGGGCAGGATTTGAACCTGCGGCCTTCGGGTTATGAGCCCGACGAGCTACCGGGCTGCTCCACCCCGCGTCGTTAAAATGGCTTATTCATTTGTACCTCGAAAAAGTAGATGGAATTGCTGCAAAGCTTATCTTCACTTTTTGAGGAACGATATGGTGGAGGCTGACGGGATCGAACCGCCGACCCTCTGCTTGTAAGGCAGATGCTCTCCCAGCTGAGCTAAGCCTCCATAGTTGATAGGTATTGCTATGACCCGTAGGGGATTCGAACCCCTGTTACCTCCGTGAAAGGGAGGTGTCTTAACCCCTTGACCAACGGGCCTCGTTATTATGTTGCGGGGTCCCCGAAAAGTAATCGGAGTATACTACAACGCTTCACTTCACTTTTGGGGTAAAGTGGCGGAGAGAGAGGGATTCGAACCCTCGAGACGCTTGTGACGCCTACACGATTTCCAATCGTGCTCCTTCGGCCAACTCGGACACCTCTCCATGGCTCCCCGAACAGGACTCGAACCTGTGACAACTCGATTAACAGTCGAGTGCTCTACCAACTGAGCTATCAGGGAATATTCAGTTCTGCTTGGCAACGTTCTACTCTCCCAGAACCCTGCGGTTCAAGTACCATCGACGCTGGAGGGCTTAACGGTCGTGTTCGAGATGGGAACGCGTGGGTCCCCTCCGCCATCATCACCAAACAGTCAGGT